>JGI24710J26742_10000919_pt1 | contig 27508 bp, 24 predicted proteins | sample BioPla2DNA2_FD_26742 | JGI IMG/M metagenome (IMG submission 26742)
ACCCCCAATATTGGCAGTCCTACACCTGTTATCAAAAATCCTATTGTTGCCTTAAGGCTATTGGCGCCAGCTAGCTGGCCCATATGTACAGGAAATATTATATTACCTGCACCAAAAAATAATCCAAATAGGAGTGCAGCTATTAATATATTTAATTTAAAAGTAAACTTTTTCTCCATTTTCTTCTGTCCCTTTACCTCTACTTTTACTTTACTATTTATCTTAACCTATTATAAACATATTTGATCAAACTAGTACTTACCTAAGCCTTACTATCCTAACACACAATGCCTATAGAAAAAGTAAACTACAAGACAGGCTATCTATGCTATGTATGCCCCTAGCCTAAATGTCACTTTGAGTCCAGACTCCCTAGTAACGTTAAAGAAAGGTTTCTTCAAACTCTTTATAGGAGGCTCCTTTTATAGATAGCCATGATATCCTCTAGTCCTACTTTTTCTGTGTGGTTCTTTAGCTTTGCTTTATTGGATACAAATGTTCTAGAGTATTCATAGATCTCATCCTCATTTATATCTAGCTTTACATCAATGAGCCTAGTTAAAATAGACTCTAAATCACACAACTTATCAAGTCCTAATAAGGCAAGCATTCTATCAATCTTGGCCTTATCCTTAAAGCTTTTTAAGTATTCCATGGTAAGTACTCCGTTGGCTAGACCATGAGGTAGACCCTTGTAATATGTCAAGGGATATCCCATCCCATGGGGTAAAGATGTGCCTGTCTGGGAGATTTGTATCCCAGCTAAGGTTGAAGCCAGCATAACCCTTTCTCTAAATTCCTGGTCCAAATCTTTATCAAGTAGCTTTTTAAAACAGTATTTAAACAGTTCAAAGCCTTTTTCTCCATAAATGTCTGACATATAGCTACTATTTGTGTTTAAGTAGCCTTCAACTAGGTGGGTAAAGGCATCTATAGCAGTATTTACTGTAATATCATAGGGTAAATCATGTGTATACTTGCTATCTAGAAATGCTAGCTTTGGAAAGACTTTTTGCCCTAAATTTTTCTTTGTCTTTTCTTTGTTTGAGGTGACAATACTATATTGGGTTACCTCAGATCCTGTCCCTGAAGTAGTTGCAACAGCTATGACTGGAATGCTGTCTAGCTCTCCCTGTTCAAAGATATTGTCCATATTAAGCTCAGGGTTTTTTATAAATACAGCTATAGCTTTGGCAGCATCCATGGCAGACCCTCCGCCAATTCCTATAATGAAATCCACCCTCTTTTGGACTCCCACTTGTCTACCCTTTTCTATGGTTTCAAGGGATGGGTTTTCTTCTACCTCATCAAAGAGAATATGATCTATCCCAGTATTGGCAAGTACTTGTTTTATGTCGTCATAAGATCCGTTTTCTTTAGCAGATCTTTTGCCTGTAACCACGAGAGCCCTACTACCAAACTTACTAAAGGCCTCATCATTTTTTAATATAACATCCCTACCAAAATAGATATCAGTAGGCATTGAATAGATAAAAGCCATGACTCTGTCTCCCTTCCTTCTTCTCGCCTCATATACATTATACAACTCTTGTAGCTTGGTTTCTATATTAACCACTACTGAGAACGCTCTAAAGGGTTTTGGCCTACAATAAAGGCACAGTTAGCCTTGTGTAAAAGTAACTAAACCGTTTTCGTGTCTACTTATTAGCATAAGAAAAAGCCATTGACCCTTATCCATTAAGTCAATGGCCTGAGTTATTGATACTCTGCTTAGCTGTCTGTATGATTTTCTTTTTTCCTTAGCTTAAGAGATGAAGCTCTAAGGACTGGCGCACATAGTTCATATTTGCTGACAAGACAATCACTCCACACTTTAATTATTATTATATAGTACGTCTATTTATTAAATGAGTGACTACTAGCTTTTATCTATATCAGATACTCAGATTTGATCTTAAAAGATTATTGGTTTATTTCTAACTGTATTTAAGCAGCGGTAAAACGGTGAAGAAAGGGGTTTATGATAGGATTGTGATCCTATAGGTTTCAATGAGCTGATATTAAGTGTATATAATCAATAAAAAGATAAAAATTATATTGATGCAATAAAACAGAGGCCTCGTGCATTAACATAATAGAAGGAGCAAGATAGATGGGCATAGATAATCTAAGGCATACAAATAGAGTCAATAAAAAAACTGATGCTAAGAAGCTTGACCTCTATATCGAGAGAATTGCTAATTATGACAAGGACGCACTTGCAGGCCTCTATCATATGACAAGTGCTTCTGTCTATAGCTTTGCTTTATCGCTTTTAAAGAACATACAGGATGCAGAGGATGTTCTGCACGATACCTATCTACAGGTCTATAAGACTGCAGCTAGCTACAAGAGCATGAACAAGCCCCTAGCCTGGATACTCACAATTGCCCGCAATTTAAGCCTAATGAAGCTACGTAATAGAAAAAAGATAGTAGATTCAAAGCCACAGGACTGGAACAGTGCCTTTGAAGCCATACCATCTGTTACAGCTGAAGACAGGCTAGTGCTTGTTTCATGTATGGACAAGCTAACCGATGAGGAAAGACAGATTATCATGCTCCATACAGTCTCAGGCTACAAGCATAGAGAAGTGGCAGGCTTTTTAAAAATCCCCCTGTCCACTGCTCTTTCAAAATACCATAGGGCAATTAAAAAATTAAGAATACTTCTATCGGAGGAGAATTGAAGTGCACAATAAAGATATTGAAAATAAAGTCAAAACAGCAGTTCAGCATAGTGTTCCTGACATTCTTGATTCTATTCTCTCTGATTGTGAAGGATTAGAAGGAGAAATGTTAAGGATGAACACACAAACAAGTAAAAAGAGTAAAAATATGAGCTGGATTAAGCCCCTTGCTACAATTGCAGCAGTATTCGTCTTGCTCTTTGTAGGGCTTACAAGCTATTTAAATATGGCCATTGATTCAATTATATCATTTGATATAAACCCAAGCATTGAGTTAATGGTTAACAGAAAAGAAAAAGTAATAAGGGTAAAAGCCCTAAACGAAGATGGGGAAAAAGTTATTGGTAATATGAATTTTAAGAACACAGATCTAGATATTGCAGTAAATGCCTTGATTGGCTCTATGTTAACCAATGGATATATTGATGATATGCAAAACTCTATACTAATAAGTGTGGAAAATAGCAACAAGGATAAAAGTACTAACTTGCAGGCCAGGCTAGAAGGAGAAGTTTCAAGGCTGCTAGATGCTAGCAATGTAGACGGCGCAGTCTTAAGCCAATCAATAGTTGAAGATAAGGACATAGAGGATCTTGCAAAGGAAAATATGATTACAAAAGGAAAGGCACAGCTTGTCCTGCAGCTGGTCGAAAAACATGAGGGATATGACTTTGAAGAACTCGCCAAGCTGTCTGTTAACGATCTAAACCTTTTAGTCGAATCTAAAAAGCTAGATATTGAGAATTCATCTAAGGTTGGTAAAGCCAGTGACAGGGCCTATATAGGCACAGATAAGGCTATTAGCATAGCAGTAAACCACGTTGGTGCCAAAGGGTCTGATATTAAAGATCTAGAGATAGAGCTTGAATACGATGATGGAAGATTTATCTACGAGATGGAGTTTTACTTAGATGGCATAGAGTACGAGTTTGATATCCATGCAATTAGTGGTGAGATACTGTCCTTTGAAAAAGACAGGGATGATAACTATAAAGATACTGTATCAAAGGAAAGCCCAAGGCCTACATCTGCTCCGACAAACAAGCCAACAGAAAAACCATCGCCTACTTCTGCACCGACAAGCAAAGCAACTGAGAAAGCTTCCCCTACTCCTACTACAAGACCTAAGGCAAGCCAGAAACCTGTCGATCCTACTAAAGAAGCAGTCGAGGCAACTGCTAGCCCAAAGACAGATAATCTAATGTCAGCAGCAGCTGCTAGAAAGGCTGTTATGGATAGGTTCGGTGGTATAGTACAAAAAATTGAATATAACTATGATAGTAAAAATCCCTTGTATAAAGGCGAGGCCTTAAAGGATGGATATGAAGTTGATTTTGAACTAAATGCTAGAAGCAAGGAATTTAAGAAATGGGATGTAGAAAACGATGACGAATGGGATGAGTTTGCTCATGCCCTCGAAAAAATGATCACCATGGATGAAGCAGCCGCAATGGTAATAGCTAGGTCAGGAATGTCAAATACCTTTATCCAGAAGATTGAGTTCGATTGGGATGACGAAAAACCCTTATATAAAGGAGAAGCCTTTAATAAGGATAAAAAATTCAGCTTTGAAATCCATGCTTACAAGGGTAAGGGCTTTTATAAGTGGGACGTAGACAATGATGATGATACATGGGAAGAAAAGTTCTATAACATTAGATAAATTTAAGCTAGCTAAGTAAACTGATATAAAGCAGGAAACTATAAAAATGGGGATAGGCTAATAAGCTATCCCCATTACTTTTTTTATATTATAGCTTTGGATACTGGATATTGCAAAGGGCCTCACTTAATTTAAACAACCTATCTGCATTTTCTTTGGTAACCTGTCTACTATACTTTTCTTCCTTGCATAGATAGTAATAAAGTCCCTGAGCTGGTCTTTCCTCTTCACACAAGTAAGCATAGGTTTTTGCAGGTAGTGTAGGCGGTACACCAAATCTTTTACGGATCATCCATATGTAATTTACTAATTTCCCTGTTTCCTTGTTACCTATATCAGTGTGAACCAACCCTGGGTCTACCACATAGGCACTGATGCCGGATTTTTCATACCGATCGTTTAAAGCCTTTGCAAATAAGAGATTACAAAGCTTTGACTGCTTATAGGCAGTGAGAGGATTATAGTTTTTACTTAGCATTACATCCTTCCACCGTATCCTAATACCCTTGTGGGATTTACTACCAGTCATTATTACTCGTCCCTTTGCCTTTACTAGAGCAGGTAGTAGCTTGTATGTAAGTAAAAAACCAGCTAGGTGGTTGACTGCAAATTGTTGTTCATAGCCCTCGTCTGTAGTCATATAATGGCTACGTACACAGCCCGCATTATTTATTAGAGCATAGAGCTGTCCATTAGACTCTCTTTCAAGGTATAGGTTAAGTTCCTCAGCTAGTTTTATTACTTGTCCTTGGTTCATAAGGTCAGCTAGAAAAAAGGTGATTTTTGCATCTGGGTTCTCGGAAAGTATCCTTTCTTTAGCCCTATTGCATTTTATGCTACTGCGGCCTATCCCTAGGACATTGTATCCCCTATTTGCTAATATTTTTGCTGTTTCCAAACCGATTCCGGACGAAGCACCAGTAATCACTATAGTCCTCATCTTTGCCCCCTACTAGTCCATAAATAAACTAGCCCATTTGTCCAATCTATCTAGTAGCTATTTTCCTCTGTTCCTTTAAAGTATATAAAAACTGAATTCTACAAAAGTACATCTAGCAAATCTTTAAAGTCTTTAACCACAATTTCCTTTTCCCAAAATCTAAAAAGATAAGATTTAATCATTCTCTAGAATGGGCTATTCTAGATGCAGCTGCACTGGCTAGGCCAGCTACTATATCATCTAAGAAAGTGTTTACCCCATTTGCCTTCCCTTCGTCTAGAGCCTTTATTATACCTATTTTTTTCTTGTCTAAATATCCAAAATTGGTTAGGCCTATAGTCCCATATACATTGACTATTGAAAGTGGTATAACCTCATCTATGCCATATAGACCATCATCTGATTCTACAATACTTTGTAATGGTTGGGGCAGAAGTTTTTTCTCAGCTAGTTCATCTAAGGCTATACTAGTTAAAACAGCATGACATACTTCTCTTTTTCTCAATACATGCTCTAGGTTAGTAATGCACTCCTCAATTGTTAGATCAGGTAAATATTCCTTTTGTAGCTCCATTACTATCAGTGCTATATCCTCTAGTGTTACTCCCCTTTCCTTTAATTTTTCTATTGCAATATCCCGTAATTCATACTCTTTCATGTTTCTCTTTCTCCTCTCTTTTCCTATGAGTCTGTTGGCTCCTCCATTTTATATACCTTCTATATGTTAACACGTTTCCAAAATGTAGGGGCAAATAGTAATAGTATTGGATAAATTTCTAGTCTACCAATAATCATACACAATGTTAATACTGCCTTACTGATCAAGGAAAAGTCAGCAAAATTACCTGCTGGGCCAACTATTCCTAATCCTGGGCCAATGTTACTCAAGCATGCAACAACCGCTGTTGAAGAGGATAGCAAATCTTTGTTATCCAATAAAACAAAAGCTATGGATATAGTAAATACAGCGATATATGCAAAGAAAAAGGTCAAAACTCCATAAAGTATCTCTTCGTCCACAATTCTCCCATTTATCTTAACCGTTTGGACTGATCTAGGGTGAATAATCTTTATTACTTCTCTCTTTACTATTTTAAATAATAGTAAAATTCGTATACATTTCAATCCACCTGCAGTAGAGCCAGCACTTGCACCCATAAACATCAATATAACAAGTAAACCTTGGCTAAATGTAGGCCAAAGGGTAAAGTCAGCTGTAGCATAACCAGTTGTTGTGATGACCGAGCTGACTTGAAAAGAGGTATACCTTATTGACTCACCTATAGATTGGAAAACCGAACCATAGGTATTTATAACAATTAGTAAACTAGCTACCAGTACTGTACCCAAAAAAAACCTTAATTCTTCATCTCTGAAAAGAGACTTCATATTGCCCTTTAGCAAGGCATAATACAAGGAAAAATTGATACCGAAAAGTAACATAAAAACGGTTATTACTGTTTCTATATAAACGCTTCCATATGCACCTACACTAGCATTTCTGCTAGAAAAACCACCTGTACTAGCAGTACCAAAGGCATGAATAAGAGAATCATATAAAGGCATTCCTCCCGCTAGTAGGAATATGACTTGTACAGCAGTCATGACAATATAAATAATATATAGTATTTTGGCTGTTTCCTTAATCTTGGGTACAAATTTCCCAGGTGCTGGTCCTGGAGATTCAGCCTTCATAATATGAAGGGTGCTGGCCTTTACAGAAGGTAAAATGGCTATCATCATAACTAGAACACCCATACCACCCATCCAGTGGGCAGAGCTTCTCCAAAATACAATCCCTTTAGGGATTCCTTCTATTTCCCTTATAATACTCGCGCCTGTAGTGCTAAATGCTGAGGCAGATTCAAATAGGGCATCTATCACAGATGGAACTGCTCCACTTATAAGAAAGGGTAAGGCTCCGAATAAGGAAACTAATAACCAGCCTAATGCTACAATTGCAAAGCCATCCCTTGCATAGATAGTAGTCGTTTCTGTTTTAACACTGCGTAATCCTAGTCCCAATAATAACAAAATTGCAATAGTAAGCAGAAAAGAACTAGTATCACCCTGGCAATAAATGATTGACACTAAAAGAGAGGGAACCATACAAACAGCTTCTATGCAAAGTACACTTCCTAAACTTTTCAAGATCATTTTATGGTTCATCTGTTATTCTCCCAATTAATAATATTTTCTAAGTCAGTTACTATCTCATCCTTAGTGATCAGGATTACATTGTCTCCTGCCTTAATCACATCATTACCATGAGGAATTATTATCGAGTTTTTTCTAACNATAGCTGCAAGTAATATACCTTTTTTAATGTTTAGCTTCTTTATTGGAATATTTAGATATTTAGCTGAATTTCCAGCAGTTAATTCAATGGCTTCTGCATGACCTCCAACAATTCGGTATAGGGCATTTATGGGGTTACCCATAGCATTTTGCAGTCCTCTAACATATCTTAGTATATAATTTACTGTAATAAGTTGTGGACTTATTACACTATCGATGCCTAGGCTCTTGATTATATCTGAATGATTAAGCTTGTTGACTTTTGCTATAATTTTGCCTACACTGTGGTGTTTCGCTAATAAAGCTGATATAAGATTGTCTTCATCTCGACCTGTGATAGCTACAAAGGCACCCATGTCACTAAAATTTTCAGAAATTAATAATTCTTCATCGGAACCATCTCCGCAAATAACTAAAGCATGGGGTAGTAGTTCAGTTAATTCCATACACCTAGCGCGATCAATCTCTATAATTTTCACCTTGATATTCATGTCTTCCAGATATTTTGTTAGATAGTATGCAACTCGCCCACCACCCATAACCATGACACTACTAATTTTTTGGATGTAAATGCCTATACGGGTGCAAAAGTCGTAGACCCTTGATGGCTGCCCAATAATATATATAGAATCATTCTCTTTGATCATAAATTCACCATTAGGGATTATAACTTCATCTCCACGGTGTACTGCACCTATTAGGACAGATGAAGGAAATCTATGGGATATATCCTTTAAATACATATCAGCTATTGCCATGCTATTGGTTACATTGATCTCCACCATTTCAACCCGTCCCTTGGCAAAGATCTCAACGTTAGTGGCAGGTGGAAATTTTATAAGGCGGGTTATTTCACTTCCTGCAGCCTGTTCGGGGTTAATAACCATATCTAAGCCCAGCTCTTTTTTCAAAAGCGAAAGCTCACTGGCATATTCAGGATCTCTTATTCTAGCGATTGTATGCTCTACACCAAGCATTTTTGCGGTAAGACAGCATACCATATTCATTTCATCGCTAGTAGTCGCAGCAATAATTAAGTCACTACGGTCCACACCNGCTTCCATAAGTATTTTTGTGCTGACACCATTCCCCTTGATACACATTACGTCTAGGTTTTCTTCGGCCTTTCTTAATGCTTCTGAGTCTTTGTCAATAATGGTTACATTATGATTTTCTCTTGAAAGATTTTCAGCCAAGCTATAGCCTACTTTACCGTCACCGATAATAATAATATTCATAATTCCTCCTGTTAAAAGCCCTTGTACCATTTATGATTGGTTCTTATATTAAACTCTTTAGGCAATCTGATTTATCTTTTTANCTATATAGGTGGTAGTCAACTATGTATCCATAGTTCATGCCTACATTGAACAAAAACTGTAGTAAGTTATATAAATAATATTCTGCTCTTGTACTTAAAGATATCATCAGATAGCAAACTATAACTTATAAGTTTATACAATATACTTTACCACCAAAAAATAAAAAAATAAAGGGTAATTACAGATATTAACATGTCGATTTATCAGGCTGTAATCCTTTTACTTTTTAAAGATTCTAATTCACTCTTTAACTCTTCAAAACGTGAAATAGATACTATAGTAGCTCTGTCTCCATGTGCTATGATTTCTTTTATTAACCCCTCTTTCATTTTCTACCTCCATTGATATTGGCCTATAACTTATTTCTTTGTAACTTTGAAATGGTCCAAATTATTCTCCTATGGATTTAGATTATAATAATTATCCCTTTCTCATTTGATAGGCAGTTATTATTGTATAGCTATATGAGTTCACAGTTATCCTCACACCATCTAGCTCACAATACCAGTTCTTGCCCTTCCTATATATCTTGCACTTGCAGTTTTTAATCTTTTCCTTACAAGACTCAATAAGATCACATCCACTAAAATTAAGATTCCGTTTTATTCTAGCTACCCCCAAAAAGGTTGAAAGTTAAAGTCTATAAATCTTATTATTGTTAAATCATGCCAATAGTATATCAGTTATAAACCTGCGGTACAATCCCTTTCTTTCAAGTACCGCAGGTTCTATAATAATGTCATATGAGTTTATCAAAGTTTATTCTGTCCTTAATATATATAGTAAAGGTCGACTACTACTTAATATGTTCTTGCTGTAGCATTATAACTAGAAGCTATCACCCTCTAGCATTTCTCATAGGGCGTTTCCACAATTACCACAAAACTTATTGCTAGGCATTATGCTATTTCCACATTTGCTACAAAAATTGCCTTTTGAAAATAACTTATAAGTCGATGGTAGATCGGTTTCTACACTAGAGTCTGATATAAACAACCAGTCTATATCATTGTTGTAGTCACAATAGCCAATTGCTCCAGAGGCAGATACTACATAATAGCAGTCCTCATCGATGGGATCTTCACTGTCACTTGTCTGTGCAAGTGTTAATAAACCTTTTACATCGTATCTTTCACTTGAATAGGCAAAGCGCCAGTCCGTAGCTAGGCTTTTAGCAAGCTCTGCAGCCTCTAGTAAACTAGTAAATCTCATCATTATAAACTCCTCCTTATTAAATAATTGCATTTTGAGCTGATTACAGATGTCATTAAAGTCTTTGGGCTGATTACTATTGTCATTGTGGTTATTGTGCTTGTCCCAGTACACACACTTTTTTACTATGCTAATTTAGGTCTGCCCCAGCCCACAGCAAACAGGTATAGGATGGTTAAAAGGTAAAGTGGTGGCAAGGTAAGGACGGCATAAGTTATAAGTGGTACTATCAAAAGTACTCCTACTAGCAGTTGGATGTAGGCAAGTATCCTGCACCAACCATAGCGGTGATCTTTCCTTGCAAAGACTAGGCCTGCTATGGCAGTCACCATGGAAAAAACATAGACTATCCCAGCCACAAAACACCCTATCCCACCATAGCTGCTATCCAAGGCCGCATTGTTTATAAGATTAAAGCACCATAGCATCATAGGTAGGGCGGTAACTAGCATCAATACAGATGAAATTCGCAAAAGGACCCGCCTTGCTTTAACAGACATATAACTTTTATCTTCCTTTCTAGCAATATAAAACTTTCTACTGCTAGGTTAGTTTAAAATACTCATATATTGCCTAGCTGTTAATCGTATCCTTGACCATCATACATTTCAACGCCTATCTCAGTAGCAAAGGAACGTGCTTCTGNCAGAAAACTCTGCCCAGAAGGTGACTCAAGACGTTTTTCTTGATTGTCACTAAAATCAAAGGCGTTTTCCACATATTCTATTATTTCTCCTGTTTCATCTACCTGCCATTTTCCTGGAGAGACCTGCTTTACTTTAAGATATCTCGTATATACATACTTGTTTTTGCCTGTTCTGCCTTCCTCTAAGCCCCATTTACCTGCAAGGTACTCAGGAGTAGAATCGTATCCTCTAAAAGCTGTCCAATCTTGGTTAGGCTTTAGCTCTTGGTAATAATCCTCTCTNCTTGACTTAAGAAATCCAGAAGAAGGATCATAAGAAAATTCATGATAACTATCCTCTTTTACCTCTGCATCTAAGCCCCTAGTCAAATGTTCCGTGATGCCATTTGTTTGAGGATCCTGCTTAAGAGCCATGATTTTGTATCCATAGCCATCATAGTAAAGGTATCTGNTGTCAAAGTCATATCTTTCAACCAAATAGTAGTCATGGTCTTTTTCTTCCTGTTCTAACCATATCAAGGTGAATTCCTCTTCCACAGAGAAGCTTTGAGTTAAAGTTGCATCTTCCGTTTTTTTTGCGTCACTTCCCTTTGGAAATAGCATTATTCTGTCTGGAGCTCCAGCCAGAAGGTAGGAAAGAAATGTGAACTCGCTCCTTACTGCCCATTGGTCATCGTCTTGCGGTGCATGTAAGGTCCATGTATCTACTATATCTACAAGGGCAAAGCCACTTTCGTTAGCAAACCTTATCGTATGTTCTTGATATTTACAAGGATCAGCAGAATCTACCGGTGCTATCTCCTGAATCTGAACGCTATAGTATTCATTGAAGGGTTCGCAGAGCTTATTCAGGGAAGCATAAAGGGCATCTTGTTGCTGTTTGATTATAAACTGTTCTATCCAGGGTATGACTTTCTCCCTAAACCGTGCATACATATACCTTCTAAGCCCCTCAGTATAGTCTGACTTTTGTTCTGCAGTCGGTTTATAATAGTTTATTTTATCGGCTTCACCTACAGCAAAGGTCAAGGCGTCGCTACCCTCCCTAAATACGTCTGCCCAGAATTGCTCGGTGTACTTATCAATCCCATCTAGTACAGTCTTATATGCCTCTTCTATACCTTCAGCCGATGCTGTTCCATTCTGCCATTCATGCCAGTAGCTTTCAACAAAAAGTTTGTACCAATACTGCTCATTAAACCTTGCATAGTCCTTGAAATACTGGTCGAATATAGCCCTGTTAACTGACTCCTTGTAGTCCTCTGCCATTTCTACACCATAGTCTAGCCCATATGCTAGGACAGCAACACCGAGAAAGGCTGCACTAAAGGGCAAAGACCAGTAACCTGTCATATAGGAAAATAAGGAGCCACTACTTGAAAAAATATTCTTGTACAGATTTACTGCTGCATTCCTATCATCACCCTGTGAATTAGCAAGATCTATCCCAAGCTGAGTTAATGCTATCCCAAGGCCAACTACTGATACACCATTTGATACCTTTTCAACGGTATGGCTCATCTTCATAGATGTGAGTTTTGTAAAGGTGCTTATTGTGTTTACCAGCTCATCGAATATGCTATATATATTATTGGTCTTGTCAATGCCCTCAGGTGTAAGTAAATTCTCTGTCCACGGCATGGTGTTTTTCGTATTCCCGTTTTCAACGAAATCTTTTACAATTGCCTTGGCATCATCTCGTGCTTGGTTCTTTATGATATCCCAATATCGATGGTTTACCGTCATCTTTGCATAGTTCGAATCCTTTTCTGAAATGTAAAAAACACTAGAAGGATAATCCTTGCCAAGATATACGAGCTTTACAGGTGACAGGGATGTCAGACTTGCAGAGACAGTTCCATCTCCATTATTGACAGTAACCTGGGGTATCCACAATTCATAGTCACTATTGTAGTGTTCTATTGCAATATCGCCACCTTGAGCAGTTGCCTTGTCGTAGGGAAGGGTGATAGTAAGGGGTGCATAAAGGTAATGCATTTCTCCCAGGCTAATATCGTATTCTACCGATGTAAGCCCAGAGTCTTGGTCGAGTTTTTCTTCTTTGCGCCTGACTATTAGCTCCTTTTCACCATCAATGAGGTTTAGAGAATTAACATCAATGCGTACACCAGACAATGTGATCGATTCCTTATCCAGTGAGACAATCGCCTTTTCTGTCTCAACAAACCCATCCTTGTTAGTAAGCAAAAGCCCAGGCCAGCCATAGAGGGCAACTGCAGCCAGCTGTATGACTAACAAAAGGGAAAGGATAATGCACAAAGCATTGCGACCAGCATTTTTCTTAAGTGCTACAGAGCTTTTTCCTCTTGCTTCTTTATGAGATAGACTTGCTTTTAGAGCATGCGGTTCTTTTTTTACCTGCGGTTTCGGTGCAGGTTTTGCTTGCCTTACTGTATCTGGTTTTATTGAAGTCTTAAGAACTGCTGCTCCACATTTAGCACAAAAACTAGCACCAGTATAAAGTTCCTTGCCACAATTTGTACAAAATCTTCCCATCTCTATACCTCCTTATTTATGGTCTCACTAGTGCTACAAGCGCTGGTATCCCGTCTGGTGTATCCATCGAGCCAAGGGCGTACTGCTTTCCTTCTTGCTCATAAAAGTTTTTAATTCTTATAGTTCCAGCACCGGAGGCCCAAAGACCACCATTTTCCCATTTACCAGTGAAAATACTGTCCTCCATATCTGTCTCATCAAAAAACTTGCTTTCATTTGCCCAAAAAATATGATACCAGTCAAGGNTAAGGGCTAGACTTTCCGCACTACCNTCAAGAGAGATGTTTAGAAATTCCATAGCACTCATGTCGTATTCATTGTTAGGATCGTAAATAATGAGTGCTTTCCAACTACCAGTAACTGGACTTATATTATCTATAGTTTTAGCATCGGATAGAATACCAACAGTAGTCGTATCATCTATATACCATGCAAAGTCCTCCAAGTCAGGCCGCTCCNTTGTGGATAAGCTCACACCTGTTTCCTTTTNCTCTTTACCACTATCGCTTTCCGTGACTGTGGGCGGAGTTTTCTTATCTGTCGATGGTTTGTCGGGGTATTTTTGCTCTGATCCTGTTAAAGGAATTACCCTCCCTTCTCTTAGCTGTAGATTGGGCGGTATTGTAACTATGCCTATCCCTAGCATCAATAAATTGGCCAAGATAAGCACAATAATCAAGCCTTTTTTCATTATGAAGCCCTCCTTGATGCCTTTTTTTAGTTGATGTAAACTCCACCGTCTTAGGTTTAGTGAAAAGCAATAAAGCCATAGTTTATTTATTTAAATAAGAGATTTTTACACCAGCTACAGCGGTCGTTTTGTATAGGGTTTACCCTTGTGCAGACATTGCAGTAGATTATCCGGTCTTTGGACTTATCGTATTTCTCATATGTTCCAAATCTCGGGTGATAGCGGACCCTATCACCTACAGAGAGATAGTCATACATTTGTCCCCCACCCCTACGTTCTACAATGGTCTTTTTCTTACCCGCATCGGTCTTGATTACTACTGTGTATTCTGTGTAGGTCTCGTTTGAATCCCTTTGTTGATACCTTTCATTGCTATACTTGTTAACAACCACGCCCTCCCAGATGGGCTTTTTACTGCTTCCTAGTGCTAGCAGATTAACAAAGAGCAAGATAAGCGCAGTTCCAACTCCGATGATGATGGCTTCTCCAAGTGGGAAATCATCCATCAGTAAACCGGCGATGGGAAAACCAATAAGGGGCAGTATAAACATTATCCACATGCATCCAATAGAGGATTTTCTTTTTTCCTGTGCAACAGCCAGTAGCTCTGGTGAATTATACCTATCGGAAAAACCAACCATGTTTGAGCTTTTCTGTGGGGATACAGGAGAGTCTTCATGCATTGGTTCCATGGGTACTGCTATTTTTAAATTTATAGGCTTGCCACAGCCGATACAAAATTTACTATCCTCAGGCAGCTTAATTCCACATGCCTTACATGTGTTATCTGCGCTACTTGGCGTTTTAACACCACAGTTAGAGCAGAAAGCTGCCTCCTTTAGTAACTTATTTCCGCAGTTTTGACAATACATATCCCCATTGCTTCTCTTTTCTTTTATTTGGGCTTGTCTCTGTGTGCTTGCTTTTGCTACTGCCTTACTCCCCCCTTTTTTCTTCCTTTTACCCTTTCTACCTGTCCGTGTGACTAGTAGAAACAATATCAGACATCCAATAGGGGTAAAGATATGATAGATGATTCCTAGCTCACCTAACCTGTCAAAGTCTGATAACATGGCAGGTTTGTTGATATAGGGGAAAAAGGAAAGATAACGTATTCGTTCTTGCCGGGTTTCACCTTTGTCTAGACTTGGCCATGCCTCATCACTAAGATAGGTCACATATCCTCGGTATACTTTACCCTTTGCTATAAAGCTATAGCCCTTGGAAACAGTACGAGACCGGTTTTCCTCTGCCCTAGTATCATCTCGCCTATTCGAATAGCTATCCACTATACCCATTACTGAATCACCAAATATCGCTAGCGCCAGGGTACTGATGCTGGTATAGCTGGCATACAGTAGAACTGCACAGATAATTATGACAATTGGTAGGGGTATTTTACTGTTATTTTTCTTTTTCGCCATAAACTCAGCCCCCTATTTATTTCTAGACCCACTCGTATTCGTATGCTGTTTCTATATAAGTGGCCAGTGAGCCATTGAATACAACAATGATGTATACCTTGTCACCGTTTTCTGAACCTCTTGGGATTAGGCCACCCACTGTAAGCTCCATATCGAAATAATTACCATTTACAGTNTTGTAAAAGGTCACTGCGGGAGTAATAATCTCTACCCCATCTCACTTGGCATTGCCAATTATCTTTTCTGAATTAGGTGAAACCTTGCCTGATGCTGATCCATCGCCTTGTGAACAAGCAGAAAATCCTACTATTGCTGACAGGAGAATTACCATAACAAACAGAAGTGATACCACTCTACTTTTCTTGCCATTTATCCCCCTCTATTTATTAATTCTTCTAGTCTCACCATCCGATAATGTCTGCTTGCACACCTGTTTCGTAAAGTAACTTTTGTGCAGTAATTATTACCTCTTTCTTTTGAGACATTCCGTGAAGCATCTCTAGCCTCATTATTTGGGCTGCATCTCCGAATGTAAGATATATTCGTTCCTTGTCAATAAGGGTTGTTTGTAGCCTTATCCCATGTATACCATCAAGACCCCACCGATAAATCTGTTTACCTAAAAGGATTCCAAAGGTAGATACTACGGTTTCCTCGGTATCCTTTTGTATCTGCCTATCCGATAGGTTAGGAGCTATAGATGGAACAACAAGGATGCGATTTTCCCAAATGAGAGATGCGTCATAGAGCAGTCGGTTTTGTCTCACTAAGAAAAGGAGAGAGATAAGGCTGATAGTTCCAAAGAGGAAAACCATTTCTTCCTTGTATACAAAACTGAGCAACATTGCAAAACAAAAATTAGCTAGGAACATTATTACAAATCCATTACGCCTTTTGCGGATTAATTTCATTTGCACCATACCTCCCCCTACTTATATTCTAGAAAGAGATAGGTAAAAGTGCATCATCCAAAAGGATGAATTCACAAAAAAACCTCTCATTCTATTAGGTGAGAGGCTGTTTGATCTGATATTTATGTAGTTACTTATATCATCCGATATCATCCAAGGGTTTGGTTTTTAAGCAGAGTACTGATTAGCTCTGCACGACTTGAAACGTCATATTTTGAAAAAATACTCCTTGCATGTGTTTTAACAGTATTCTCACTGATAAACAAAGCATTAGCAATCTCACGGTTGGACTTACCGGAGAGGATCAGTTGTAGTACGTCCTGTTCCCGGACAGTCAGTGGGTCTAGGGTTTTAACTTGACTAACAATATGGGTTTGCTGTGATTGGCTCATATTATCATAGGCGGCAAGGTAGGCATGGCTTTTTAGCAGTAAGACAAGCTGCCGGTTTAGGGGTGGCAGCATGACTAATGTAACGCAAACTACACTTAGGGCTATGACCGCAAGCTCTGCGCTTGGAAGGCCTATAGATCTTATAGTCATTCCAAGGACCCCTCCACAAAGGACACCAAATACATTAGCAGAAAGCCCAATACCAAAGGTTTGTGCAGGCTTTTCACTATAGTCCAGCATCTCTCCAAGGATGCTCCACCAAAATAGGTCATATATACCACAGGCACCGAGCATTAGTGTGTCTACAAGAATATAGTCAGNTGTCTTTCGCTTGAGCAACATAAAGCTAATAAAGGCTCCCATAATCATGGCCATGCCTATATACAAAATCCTAGAACGCTTTGCTTTCGTAGGTAGGTTGCGCATAATGGCAAGAGCCACAATATAGGGGACAGCCCAATACCAACTTACCAGCCCCGTTAGATGGTCAAATGCGGGGTTTATAACCTGATACATGAGTCCTGAATTTATTGTGATGATAAAGACAAAAAGGCACAGCAGTATTAATGAATTTTTAATACTGCCTTGTGTTTTATTCAAAGCAGCCTTATCTTGGTCTTTTTCCTGGTCCACTGGTAGCATCCATGTAAAAACTATTCCGACTAATAGGCATAGCATTGACAGGATTAGCCCAATAAGTGGTGACCGGTTCATGGCAACTACATTAACTACAATCATCAAAATATTAGAATATATCAGAACATCTGCACAGGATTTGATACGCTCGTTTTTGGGAGTAAAGGCCTTTAGAAAAAAACCCCATGACGCCACTGCACAACCACTGGTATATCCGCTAATAATTAAGCCAAGTAGCCATAAAAATGAGGGATCAAAAAAGAAGGGAATTGTGGCAATTAGGCATATGCCCATACCAGCGACCATTACATTTTTGGCTACTACTTGCGTTTTTACAAACAAACCACAGGTGAGTAGACCTAAGAAATGGAGAATCATAGCGGCCAATATATAAGTAGAGGAATTTACTTCAAGTAAATCCAGTAGGCTATAGAGCACCTGCCCCTCAAATAAAAAGGAAAGTAGATAGGCAAAGGAAAATGAAAATGCCAATATAGAAAGCCTGCGGGAATTTAGTATACTATCTCTATTCATTTTGTACCCCCTGCTCAATGGAGCTCCTAACTCAGTTATACACTTGAAAAAGCCATAAGTCAACTTAAAATCCTCCTTATACCAACAAATCTGCTTTTATCACGATAAAGAATGGAGCTTTACTAGCCAGGGGCCTAGTATACAAGATGGCAGATAGGATTGATGGCTTATTCCTCCTATGTCCAGCAATATTATACGAGCATCAACATATATTCTCCCAGAACATACTGTATTGGTAAAGGATGAAGCCCTGTTACTAGAGCTTGATCCAGAGGATGCTCAAGCTTTTGCCTCTATGCATGTAGTACAAAGCAAAAGAGTATGGGAGAGATACAAAAATGAGATCCTCCTTGGAATTGCTCTAGGAAAAATGTTACTATTTCTTTTCATTATCTTTGATTATTAAATATTTTTTAATACCATATCAAAATTATTAAGGGTCGCAAACATTAATTTTCCTTTAATACAAGGTCGCCTCTTTGGCTTATTGTTACCTTAGGGTTAGTATAGTTTTTTCTGCTTTTTTTCACTAAGGGATGGGATACTGCCTTTTGAGGACACCACTGGATACATGCCATACACTGGGCACACTTACTTCCCCATACTAGGATACCTTCACTTAAAGTAATATTATCAGTGGGGCATAATTTTACGCACTGGTAACAGTTTAGGCATTTATCACTAGCAAAAAATTCAGAGCCTAGCTCGGAAAATTTACTCCTTTGCTTATCAGACCGTTTATGAAACATTCTAGCTAATAGATTGGCCTTTATATACCCTGTCCTTTTGCTCTCAAGTATTGAGCTGGCAATTTTGCTTATCTTACGCTCAGCTTTTTTAAGTATACCTTCCTGATAGGATCTCGGAAATGCACTATATTCTAGTATGTAGTTACCAGGTGTTTTGATTTTGTATTCTTGCAATATTATCTCTTTGTCAGATAAGGCTTCCCTTATGTCCTTTAGAGCATATCCCCAAGATCCACCATAAGTAGCAAGTGCAAATACTAGTTGATCCTTTCTAAATCTAATGCCCTCTATTGCTCTTATAACTATTTCTGGAACATGAGTATAGTATACAGGAAAAACAAAGCCCACAATCCCATATTCCTCTACCTTATAATCTTTAGCTCTAAGTAGTGGTACCACAATAGTATCTCCTATTTCCTTTTCTAACCCTTTTGCAATTGAATACGAGTTACCGGTTCCACTGAAGTAAAAAATAATATTTTCCATAACTTAACTCCCCTTACGAATTGCTATTAGTCTACTTCCATTATACCAATATGTCAATGCTAAGTATATTAAAGTTAAATAAATCTGATTATTACACTTTTGTAAGTTGTAGATCATAAAGTGGGGTCGCTATTTCATATAAGACTATGAACAGCTATTAAGCTAGGTGCTTTTTACTAGCAAATCAATGAAAAAGCAATACTTTGTCTGCCATTATCAAAATTCAATATAGATATCTAGTGGTCCATCGTCATTATACTCAAGACCTAGGGTATAATCCACAATAGCATATCTATTGATTTCATTTTCAAGAAAATAAAAATTGCTGTCATACATTGTTAATGACCAAAAAGCCTCTACTGGGGCAACAGAACTAGATAAAAATGATCCTTTGTTTTTTACTAAAATATAACTTAGGATGTGTAATAGATATGTAAATATAGAAGCCTAGTTTTAAGTCTACTTGCTTATTTGCTTATCTCATCTATAAGATATTTGCGTAGTCTCTCTAAATCCCCTTCTGGTAGATTGTCTTGCTCTCCCTCATACCACATCTTCATAGCAGCCTTGGGTATATACTTTAAGTCAGCAGGAACACAATCAATCATCCATAAGCCCGCATCGTACTTTGATAATATTTGCTTTTTATCTTTAAATGACAGTATCCTTCCTAATGTGAGGATATTACTAGCAAAGTATCTGGGTGCATAATCATGGAAACTAAATTTGTCTACATCTGCGCTTATTGCCTTCCAGAAATCCTCATCGGATATTTCAGAAAAGACCTCCTTAATATCTTAACCGTATAAGACAATTCCAGACTGGTTTATTAGTTTAATGTAGCTGGTAACATCAGCATCAGGAAACTCATTTTCGCCTAGATCTAATCCCCTTTTCATCTGTCTATCAGCTTAAGTTAGTCTTCTAGCATATTCTTACATACACAAGTTATTATTGATTCGCCATCCCTATCCCACAAGAAAATAACATCATCTCCTATCTTGGGTGTAGCACATTTATTATTAAAGTCTTTGCTTAGTCTTGCTGGAATTGACAACTCCCAAAACTTCACATAATATGTGTCTCCGTCAACAGCCTCGATTAATCCTAATCTCTTATCTAAAAGCATCAAAAAACCGTCTTTGATTTTTACCTTGCGATATTTAGGAAGCTCTGCCTCAAGCTGCTCTAACTCGGCAGGATTGTCACACTCACTATATACCGGGCTTTCTAAATATCTGCCACAAATTGAACTAAATAAGTCCTTATTTAGTGGCAAGCACATCAGGGCATCAAAGTTTTTACCTTCTATATCAGTAATTTTATACTTATCACAGGTCACAAAGCCCATTTTAGGATAGTATGTAGGCTCTCCTGTGATAATAATGCCCGAATGACCTGCTTNTTTGGCTAATTTAATGGTCTCTTCTAGTAAAGCCTTTCCGATACCCATATTCTGCAGGGTTGGTTCTATAGCCAATGGCCCAAATGTAATAACATCATGCTCTGTTTTATCGTCAAGGACTTTAGCTTTAGTATAGTAAATTGCCCCTACTACCCTGCCATTTAACTCAGCAACCCGACTTAAATTTGCTAAGTAGTCCTGCGACTGTCTAATCTTTCTAACAAGCAGATGTTCATCACATCCTGGACCATGAATATTCCAAAATGCCCGCATAGTCAAATGTTCTACCTCTCTATAATCAGCAGCTGTCTCCTGCCTGATTATTAAATTATCCATTATCTTTTTCCCCTTTTTTGATTGTTTGGTAGGTTCAGCAGATCAAAACAAATGAAGTATTAGACCAAATCTGCTGTTACTTATGCTTAAGTTAATTTCTATCTCACAAGGCCTTGATCCTGCAATCTTAGTTAGCAAGAAAAAGAAAATTATTTTAAGCCTCCTTATCACACCCGAAAGATAAGAAGATCCTCAAATCACATATATTATAGCATTCTATGCTAAACATAAATTAATAACTTATAATTAAAGTATAAGGTATCCGATTATCGGGCCTAGTAGTATGGCCAAGTAAATCAGGCTAATCCATGGTTGATAATCGATATAGAATTCTTTGAAGCTAAGACTCCAAGGATGCTTTATTATTACCCATCCAAAAACATCAAATAAAACGCAGATTCCTGCCCATATTGCACCAGTGATGAGGGCTTCTTTAAAGTGTGGCACAGGCAAAGATCTCATGTAGAGCCAGCCAAAAATCGTGAAAAGAATAATATTATACAGTGGGTGCCATGGTTTTGTCCTCTCGTAACCTTCACCCATACTCTTTTCATCCATTGGACTCATTTTTAGAACATAAATATTAAATACTGTATGTAGTATACCGATAATTGTTACAATGGCATAGGACAGCCAAAACCACAACATAAACATCCCAAAGTTTTGCATAAAAACCTCCCCTTACCAGCTACAAGTAATAACATTATATTAAAAACGGAGGTTACTATCAACTGTATACTTAACTAATATTTAACTGCTTTTTGCTTTTAGATGACAGGTCAAAGAAAACATGCAGTCCCTTGGAATATCTAGTCTTTAGTACTATCCAAAGCCCTTATTCTAGTGTATTGTTTTTATATATGGCTAATGGTAAAATATGCTTGCAAGATATGAATAACATGTATAGATTTCAAATAAATCAAAATGATTAGGGGTGTATTATGAGAAAAATTGCAAAGCTAAGTTTCTTTTATTCTATGTTAGGTATGTTTCTAGGAGTATTTTATAGGGAATTTACAAAATTAAATGACTATACAGGAGAAACAGTCTTAAGTGGCCTACATACTCATGTATTAGTCTTAGGGATGTTTTTCTTTATAATTGTTCTAATACTAGAGAAATTATTTGAACTAACTAAGAATAAGAGATTTAATGGATTCTTTATAACTTACAATATCGGGCTTGTATTAACTGTTGTAATGATGGCAGTACGCGGATATGTAGAGGTATTAAAACTTGATATATCTACAATGATAGATTCATCGATCTCAGGTATAGCAGGCTTAGGCCATATAATAATGGCAATAGCTTATGTCCTATTCTTTCTAATATTGCTTAACAGAATCAATGATCTATATAGCAGCAAGAGTAAACAATAAATATGCTTACTACCCCTTTTATTAGGCATCCAGTAAAAGGGGTAATATTGTCATTGATATACTAGTATAAGTATTTATTTGATAAATTCATGGAGGAAATTATGGGCTTTAAAAATAAGACTGTTGTTGTAACAGGTGGCGCTTCGGGCATAGGAAAAACCATCTGTGATGAATTCAGAAAAAAAGGGTCTAATGTTTGTATAATCGATCTTAAGGAAAACGATTATTTTGTTGGGGACATTGCAAATGAGGAGATACTTCATTCCTTTGTGGAAAAAGTAATCGGTGATTACCAAAAAATCGATTATCTTATCAATAACGCCATGATTTCAAAAGGTGGACTCATGGACTGTTCCTATGATGAATTTAATTATGCCTTAAAGGTAGGCGCTGCTGCTCCATTTATGCTTTCAAAGCTTTTTCTGAACCATTTTAATAAGGGCGCATGCATAGTCAATATTTCTTCAACTAGAGCTAAGATGAGTCAGCCAAATACCGAAAGCTATACCGCAGCTAAAGGAGCTATAACCGCCCTTACTCATTGCCTAGCAATTACTCTTGCCGGTAAGGTACGGGTTAACTCGATATCCCCTGGTTGGATTGATACTGATTTTAAAGCTTATGAGGGACCGGATGCTGAGCAACATCCAGTTAAAAGAATGGGTAACCCCCTTGATATTGCCAATATGGTGCTTTACCTATGCAGCGATAAAGCCAGTTTTATAACCGGGCAAGATTTTTGTATTGATGGTGGCATGTCAAAGCAAATGATCTATCATGGTGACTTTGGCTGGACCTTTGATTTCTAGGACTGACTATATACCTAGCAATTTTGAAGTAAAGATATATTAGAATATTAGCTGCAATAAATCTGAAGGGCATCGCGCAGAAACTTAGCAGCTCCCTTTGCTATCTTGTCGTAGTATTCTGTAAAGCGGGGGTCATCTACATACATTTGTGCAAGTCCTAGGTGAGCTTCTTTGCTGTATTCTCCCCAATAATAGCAGAGCCATTGTTTGTGCTTTTCACATACTTCTTGTGCAAGTTCACTAGCAGGGTCTCCTAGCTCTGTCGCGGCTCTTAGCATGTCATTTAATTCTTTAGACAGTTTTTCAACTTCTGCATACTGCTCTTTTGTCATACCACTGACTTTTGCATTTGAGCGTTCAACAGCTTCATCACCATATTTCTCACGGATTTCCTTACCGTATCTGCGCTCATTTTCATTAACAAGTTTTTGTCCAAAACCATCAAACTTCTCTTTGTTACTCATAGTTGTTTCTCCTTTCAAAGCTTTAATAGTCTTCTCTACGTTATTAATAAGTAGATCAATTCGCTCCCTCTTACCAAGTAGGGCAGTGAGATGATTTTGGAGTGCTTTTTCTCCATCAAAACTCTTCTCGTCAAGAATATTTTTAATATCCTCTAGCGGCAGATCTAGCTCCCTGTATAGCATTATCTGCTGCAGGCGATCAATCTCCTTTTGACCATAGATCCTATAACTGTTTGAACTCACTCTAGCAGGTTTAAGCAAACCAATCTCATCATAGTACCTCAAGGTTCTAGTGCTAACTCCTGCAAGCTTTGCTAGCTTATTAACTGTATACTCCAAATCATCACCTCCTCTAGAAACAACTATAAACTATTACCTAACGTCAATGTCAATGCTTTTTATTCTGTATTTCTAATAAAACTTTACCTTGGCCATAACAAGGAAATTAAACTTCCACCGTGTAAGTCTCTTTTATGTCTAGTAGTCAATCAAGCTAGTGTTTTTCAATTATCAACTTGTTACCGCCCAGTGATAAAGTCTCTTGCCTTATCAAGCACTTTTTTTAAGTTATCAAATTGAAAAAGAGAAATTGCTTCCTCATAGGTCATTAGATAAGCACCTAGCAGTTCATCTTTTTGATACCTAATATTTTGATTATCATACTCTGCTAGAAAATATATTACTCTTTTTATAGTCACTTCTTTATGGGGTATAGGATATTCGTTTATAGTTTTGAAACCAGGGATAATATTAACCTTTAGTCCTGTTTCCTCGAAAATCTCTCGAATGGCTGTTTGTTCTTCAGTCTCATTTTTCTCCATATGACCTTTGGGAAAGCCAAAATAGCCTTCGGTTGATTTGACAATGACATATAATATATTATCATTTTTACGGGTGTAGACCACTGCACCACAAGATATCTCATACTTCACTATAATGTTCCTCCAAATCATAGTTTATTTTAATTAACTTTTTTCTACATCAATTAATGGACTCAAGCTGGGGCGAGTTGATGGAATTGATGTCTGTGGGCCATTTTTTATAGCATCTGTTCGTGGGAACATGTCAATCGGTTTTTCGGTCATTTTTGAAAAAACTACGTTCAAGGAAACATATCAAATGATAAACATGCCTATCAGCTCTGCTGAAACTATCCAAGCTTGTTGCTCCATATAGGTTAATGATGCAATTAGACTTCAGGAAGCCTCAGACTTCTGCGACTTCCTCCGTTATCATTAAGATGAACCAACAAATATCACATGTTTGATTGTCTATTTCTAAGTCTTTCATAAGCACTATTCAATGCTTCAACCAATAAAAAAACATTAGTAATAGGATCACCTTGAAGTTCACCCATTTTTGCCTTCTGTTCCCATAGCTGTCTAGCTGTTCGAATGGCATCGTCTTGGCGTTCTTCCAAGAGCGCATACATTCCCCTTGTTCCATGTGTATAGTCGATACCTAAATATTCACTTATTTTCTTGTCATATTCGCATTTATTGATGGCTCCTCTTACCATTTGAAAATGTAGCAAATACCAAAGTTCAAAACACTGGACAGAATAAATCGCATTAAACTTTTTTGACCTAGCTGCTTGTATCGCACGATTAAGCCCGTCAGGATCACCATCACAATCAAAAACACACCATACTTCATTAGGTGAGATTGTCCCATACTCCTCATTCAAATCTTTCCATACTTCGTATGCCTTTTTGACCACTGCTTCATGTTGTCCTGCATCTGGCAAAATATATACAGCAGCGTGGCTATAACCTGTACCTAATTTGTTGTAATAAGGAAATCCCTTAAAATAATCAGGCTCCGTAACTTTTCCTTCACAAACTATAATAAAAAATGGACTAGGGCGAATATATTTTTTCTTTCTTTTGTAGCTGTTTGAATCGCGTTTATTCCCCACAGTACAACCCCCTATCCATTTATATGCTTATGTTAAAGTCTACAAGATATGGGATGGCACCAAAGCGACCGGCTAAATAATTATTCAAATAGTTGAAATTACTTCTAATATCCAAATCAATGTCATATAAACTGTACATGTTGCTTACGCCATATTTGTTCTTCTCTATAAAATATATCTGGTCTCTCCGTAATAGTTTAGGGTTCATTAAAAGTGTATTATGGGTAGTGAAAATTAATTGCGCATTATGCGGGTTAGTTTTAGAATTATTAAAAAGCCTAATTATTCTCTCACATAATAAAGGATGTAAGGAACTTTCGATTTCATCAATAAGAAGAAATCCTCCTACCTTTAGCACAAAAAAGATTGGATAGATCAAAGCATACAATTTAGCAGTTCCTCTCGATTCCGCATCCAATGGAAATTTCTCTTCACCAACAATATTATATTGTTCATCATATTTTGAATGATGCATGTATGTTTCCAACTCATTAGATTCGATACTTGCACCCTTTTGCTGCATAAACTCAACAAATTGGCTAAATAGATCATCTTCATCGGTCTTCTTTTTAAGTACAGAAATATCTGTGATACAAATATCTGCATCTTTTAAGAAAGATAAAACCTCTTCTTTGGTAAGTATCCCTTTTCCAGAATTCTTTAAAATCTCCTCTTCTATCATACTTTTAAAAAACATTTCCGGTAAATTGCTTGGGCGAATATAGAATTTTAAATAATTAATTATTTCCTTTGCCCAAACAAATTCTTTAATCGAATCTTGGGCTAAAGTAAATAAGAATGGCCTTATTGCATCAGGTTTTATATAGTCCAATGCCTTTCTATCTTCAAAATATGTTCCTGTACGGACGATTTCATTCCTTTTTCTTTCAAAATAGCATGCCTCTTGCCTCTTAGGAACAAAGTACAACCATTCTGAATAAATTCCCTTACTGTCTATCTCAATACCATAGCGATGGCGTTTACCATTTAAGAAAAACGATATTTCATAAGATATAGGCTTATTTTTACTTTCTGTATCAAGTTTGAAATACGGTAAATTTGATAGCATTTTATTAATATCAACATATGCTGAAAATAGNTCATTAAAAAAGCTAAATGATTCAATTAAATTTGATTTCCCACTAGCATTGGAACCAAAAATTGCAGCGCTTTTCAAGAGAGTCATATTTTCATATTGAAACAAATTGGTATCTGATAGCTCACGGTTGTTATCGGCTACCATTGAAAGAATAATCTCATTTTTAAATGACTTAAAGTTTTTGACCTTATATTCAATTATCATAAATTTCATCTCCTTGTTTATTAAATAGTAACATTTTCTTATATCATTTGCAATAATTTTGCGAAATTTCTTCATAAATCACACCACCATTATAAAATTTCTTATATCATATTATTCACATTTAATAGGAAAATATAACACGTAAAAGATATTACCCACTTAATCATTAATTCTTAATAATCAGATATAGTCGATGCATTAATTAATTGAGTAACCAGCCTCTTACACTACTATACGTACCGTTCGGTATAGTGTTTACGCAATATTCATCAGTTGGTATACATAATGTCTGAACCGGATGGCGATTTTACCACTGTTATCACCGCCGGAACATAAATGACCCATAACGTCGGGTAGATATTAACCACACCAAATCAAGGTCTACCATAAGAGTTCAAGCAATGCTTTTATAGGAGATGACCATATGATAAAGGAGTGGGCTAATTAAAATAATTAGCGAAAAAGCACAAAAGAGGAAGACATCTATCCCGTATCCTCAATCCCTATGAAAAATGCCCGTTATCTAATCTGTCAACTCAACTCTATCACTTTCAGTGTAGTTGACATGTTCCCGCATACAATAAAAAATAAGGATTTCCAGACATTATCACCTCAGGCAGAACAGCTGAGAGTACATTTCAATGTCTGGAAATCCTTTATTTACAGCCTTTTTAAGTCCACTATTTGTCCACCCTTGATAGAGTAGAGCAGTGGGGTTGCCACCGCCCCCTCATCAAACCGTACGTGCGGTTTTCCCGCATACGGCTTTCCGATATTCTTCTTC
>JGI24710J26742_10000926_pt1 | contig 27371 bp, 24 predicted proteins | sample BioPla2DNA2_FD_26742 | JGI IMG/M metagenome (IMG submission 26742)
TCCTTTGTTGAAACCGTTTCATGTATTTCTTGCTTCGCAAGTTACTCAAATTCATTAACGAGTTCATGTTATCTTACACTGTTCACTTTTCAAAGTCCATATCCGCCTACCCAAAGCATTTGACTGCTATAGGCAAAGCAGCTTTTATATATTATCATGCTCTATTTGCTTTGTCAACACCTTTTTAAAGATTTTTATTGCTGGTTTTTTATAACACCAATAGAACCGAAATACCTGTACAGTATATATATAAAATGCTACACTATTTAATATGAAAACAGAACTATAATATTAATATATGGAGAGAATTTTATGGAAAAGCAAAACAATAATGAGACGATGAAAAAGGACATTCAAACAAGTTCAGATTCGTACTCTCACTTTCCTGCTTTATTATTCAGGATGAAATACATAAACCGGTGGAGTCTCATGAGAAATACTGAATCGGAAAATATTGCAGTGCATAGTCTTGAGGTTGCGATAATAGCTCACTTGTTGACAGTCATCAAGAATAAATATTACAATGGAAACTTGGATCCGAACTATGTAGCTGTTCTTGCAATGTTCCACGATGCCAGCGAAATAATTACTGGTGATATGCCCACACCTGTCAAGTATTTTAATCCTGAGCTTAATGAGGCTTATAAAAATGTTGAGAAAATTGCAAATCAAAAACTTTTATCCATGCTTCCCTATGATTTCAAAGAAACTTACGAAAAAATACTGTTTCATGAGGGAAATGAGGAATGGACTCTGGTAAAAGCAGCAGACAAGCTGGCAGCATATATTAAATGTATTGAAGAAGAAAAAGCAGGCAATAAGGAATTTATAAAAGCAAAGGAATCTATTTTAAAATCTATTAAAGAAATGAACAGACCAGAAGTAAAGTATTTCATGGACTTATTTATGTGCAGTTTTTCACTAACCTTAGATGAATTGGACTATTAATTTATTAAAGGCATCCCATATTAGTTCTGAGGATCTCAAAGAATTATAATATTCTTTGAGGAACATTTTTCTTCACCCTTATTCTAAAGCTATTTTCTGTTTTTCGATTTATATTCTCAAACCACCCCCTAAAATTTTATTTATTTTCGTATATTATATATATATTAGTCTAGCATTAATGTATAATGTATATATAATATATATAGTGTAGGTTAAATACAGAAAACAAACCACACGCTACAGTATGAATTCTATTATTTAGAATGTAATAAATCCGAACAAATTAAGAGTAGAATGTTTTTTAATGCTGTTCACATAAAATTTGCGGGAGGTGAAAGTAAAAAGCAAAAATTTATATACAGCATTAAGGAATATTTTTTACAACGGATTAAATTGTAATTTTTGAGGGGAGAGTGAAAGTTTTATGCAAAAAAAGTTACTTATTATTAAGAAGGTACAAGTTATTCTTCTTATAATATGTATGACAGCTTCCATTTTATCTGTACCGCTTAATGTGTCTGCAGAAACTGAGGTTAATTTTGCAAAGGCACTGCAGTTGTCTCTTTATTTCTATGATGCCAATAAATGCGGTGAGGGTATAACCGGTGGAAGGCTTGAGTGGAGAGGCGATTGCCATGTCGAGGATAAGGAGATTCCTCTTATTCCAATGACAGAAGAATTTATTGGGACAAACCTTTCACAAGACTATATAGATAAATATAGAGATATATTTGATCCTGACGGAAACGGCACCCTAGATCTAAGCGGCGGAATGCATGATGCAGGTGACCACGTGAAATTTGGTCTTCCCGGCACCTATTCAGCTTCGACCGTTGGCTGGGGATACTATGAGTTTAGAGATGCTTATGAAAAAGTTGGAGCAAAAGATCATGTAGAGGATATATTAAGATGGTTTAACGATTTTTATTTAAAGGCAACGTTTTTAGATGATGACGGAAAAGTAATCGCTTACTGTTATCAGGTGGGCGAGGGAAATATAGATCACAATTTCTGGAATCCTCCAGAGCTTCAAAATTCCACCTACCTTTTAGACTTTGCAAGACCCGCATATTTTGCCACACCTGAAACGCCCGCAAGCGATCAGTGTGCTGGTGCTGCAGCATCCCTTACAATAAATTACCTAAACTTCAAGGAAGAAGATCCGGAATATGCACAGAAGTGTCTTGATACCGCTATTGCCCTTTATGAATTTGCTAGGGAAAACAGAGGACTGGGCGAGTCCGGAGGTTTTTACGGTTCTTCTTATGATCACGACGAATTGGCTTGGGCAGCTGTCTGGCTCAATATTGCAACCGGAGATATGGAGTATATTGATCATATTGTGGAAATCGACAGTGAAGGTTTTTACACCGGTTATATGCAGAGAATTATCAGAGACACTGGTAACAGTTGGCAAAACATTTGGGTTCATTGCTGGGATACTGTATGGGGTGGAGTATTTGCAAAACTTGCTCCGATAACCAATACCGAAAGAGACTGGTACATATTCCGCTGGAATCTCGAATATTGGTCCGGGATACCCCATGAAAATCCCAACGACACCACTTTCCTTGCACAAAGTCCTGCAGGCTACAGTGTAGTAAACGCATACGGTTCTGCAAGGTATAACACGGCAGCACAACTCTGTGCCCTTGTTTACAGGAAATATACCGACAGGGAAGATTTTGCGGATTGGGCCAAAGACCAAATGGAATATATCATGGGCAATAACCCTATGGATAGAAGCTATATTGTAGGGTATTCGGAAAACTGTGCAAAGCATCCTCATCACAGAGCAGCTCACGGTTCTAAAACCTATAGCATGCTGGATCCCGAGGAACACCGCCATACTCTCTGGGGAGCTTTAGTAGGAGGTCCTGACCTTGATGACTTCCATGTGGATGAAACACCTGATTATGTGTATAACGAAGTGGCCATTGACTACAACGCTGCTTTTGTAGGTGCATGTGCCGGGCTTTACCATTATTACGGCGAAGAACTCGGACACAAGCCCATTGAAAACTTCCCTCCAAAGGAAGAAGATGTTGAAGAATTTTTGCTGGAAGCAAAGGTTGAACAGGAAAACAAGGAAAGAACCCAGGTAACAATAAAAGTTTATAACGATACCTGTCATCCGCCAAGATTTGTAACAGGAATGATGACCCGCTACTTTTTCAATATTTCCGAGCTTCTTGATGCCGGTCAAACAATTGATGACATGACGGTTGAAGTATATTATGATGAAAATGAGGCAAGTTATGACGGTCCGGCAACTTTAAGGGGACCGGTAAAATACGATAACAGCGGTACATACTATGTGGAGCTTGATTGGACAGGCCGCACCATATACGGTACCCGTGAAATTCAGTTTGCATTGGTTTCCAGCCAGGATTCAAATTACAACAGCAATTGGAATCCCGAAAATGACTACAGCCGAGAAGGGTTAGGAGAAGAGTACATTAAAACCGATAAAATACCTCTATACGTCGATGGAGAAAGAGTTTTTGGGAATGAACCTTTGAAGGTTATACCTTCTCCCACACCTACTCTTGATCCAAATATTACACCGTCTCCTACACCGGAAGAAACGCCTTCTCTGGAGGTTTCTTACAAGGTTGGTGACGCTGAATCGGCAACAAAAGACATCTGGGCTTCCATTAGGATTAAGAATACAGGAAAAAAGCCGGTGGATCTAGCAAAGGTAAAGGTGCGCTACTGGTATACTAAAGACTCGGCCACAAGCCAGGAATTTATGTGTGATTATGCACATATGGGTGAAGAATTGGTAACAAGTAAGTTTGTTGATTTAGAAACTCCTGTTGAAAATGCGGATAATTACCTTGAAATTGGTTTTACCGATGATGCAGGTATTTTAGGACCAGGTGCCAATACCGGCGAAATCCAGTTCAGAATTATTAAAGGCGACTTTGAAGCCTATGATTCGTCAAATGATTACTCGTACATGCCTGACGCAAAAGAATTCACAGAAAATCCTTGCATGACTGCATATGTTAATTCGGTTCTGGCATACGGTATTCCTCCGGTTGAAGAAGAGACTCCCGATATTGTATATGGAGATCTCAATGGTGATAATGAAGTAAACTCCACCGATTTAACCCTGTTAAAGAGGCGAATTTTAAGAAAAATTGATAAATTCGATGTACCTGACACTCATGGAGATTTGAACATCGACGGCAGTATAGACTCCTTTGATTTGACTATCATGAAGAGATATATTTTAAGGAAAATAACCAAATTACCTATTATAACGGATTAGTGATTCAAGTCATCCTCTTATTTCAGGTTTTAGAGAAGCGTTTAAATTGCTTCTCTAAAACCACTAAATATAAATAAGTCTCCCTTCGTGATTGCCCCAATATTGTTCACGAAGGGAGACTTTTATAATTTTTAAGACTTACATAAAATTTGACGTCTTTTAGCTAAACATCCTGAAGGCATCCAAGAACTGATAATAGAAATAAATAATTACATACACTATCAGCACAAAAATCAGTGCAAACTGCACTTTGATATTTTGGTTCTGCCTTGCTTTAAGCTCTTTTTCCAAGGTCTGGATTCTAAGGTCATTAAGTTCATTTTTAAGGTATGCCATCTGAGAGGTATTGTCATAACCGTTAAGCCTCGTCTGCATTATGTCACAAAATTTTATTACATATCTTAAAGGTACTCTTTTTTTGAGCTGTTTGAGTGCATACTCCTCACCATACTCGATGTTATCAATAAATATTTCCAACTCTTCGGCCATATCAGGGTTGGCATTCGGAAGGAAGTCCTTAACAACATCTCCTAAAAATATATTGACCGATCGGGAATATTGATAATATAACAAGCTATAGAAAGCAGGAAAATCCTCCATAATATTTTTATTCTTTTTCTCAATTTTCTTCTGAATTTCATCAACAGGATACATCCACGCCAAAACAACACCCAGCATGCTAAATATCCCGAGCATGCTCTGAACTTGCATTATTAGCAAGGATGCCAATAAAACAAGAACAGACAACACTATTTGCCGTGCCCTTAATTCTTCCGGAGTTATTTTCAGATCCAGCCTTTTTATCATTAATCGGAACTCATCTTTTTTCGTGTCGCTTAAAAGCACATTGCTTGTAACCTTTCGAATCACAATGTCCTTGAAATAATAAAGCTTTTCCATCCTTGCTTGATTTCTCTTTTTAATTATGAAGTCTCTTGCTATTTTTTTGTGTTTTTTCGTAACAGGTTTAATTAGTGAAAATACAGTCAATATTGTAAGATATATAAAAGAAGCAAGGGCAGCTAATTTCATTAGACCTGTCATTTTATTTGTCTCCCTTCTTGATGGTTATATCTCTTTGAAGCATCTGACATCGTGCAAAGGAAAGACAAACTGTTATAATCATCATTGCATTTATAGTTCTTCCCAAATCTGTTAATAGCATGAATTTTCTTAGATCCGGGTTTGTGAGGGAATACATCACAAATATAAAAATTAAAGCCGTTTTAATAATAAATTCCCTGTTCATTTCCCTGAATATTCTGTTTTTCCTTGCATTTATTTCTCTTAAAGCAGCATTCTCATCAACAATATCTAGAAAAATGTCCGCCATCCCTTTACGTTCGTTATACTCAAAAACCACTGCCTTTTCCGCAAAACTGTCAAACTTAGATCCTAATTGCCGGTTTAAAACCTCCATAGCTCTTTTAAAGGAGTATCCGTGATTTTCACAGTTATCAACAAATTGCATAAAATATGGGCGTATCATGGGACTAATCTGTTCTTTCGACTCGAGAACTTTCTTAATAGCAACCAATACGCCTTCTCTTGCAAGGGGGCATAAAAGATCTTCTGCATCCATGATAGCATCAATTTTTGCAGACTCACCATGCCGTGCCTGGGTTATAAAATATGTAAAACCGGCAACCGTTAATGAAATTGATACCAGTATTGACAACACTACGTTTTTGACAAATAAGAATATAAAAATTACAGCAACAACTATCAAAAAACTTAAAACAGTATTAAAACCTTCCAGTGTCAGTGGTAGATGATAGTCCTCTATCAGATTCTCAACCATATTATTATATTTGGTAATAAGGTTTTCTTTTTCCTTTTCTATTCTTTTTCTCTTAATTCTTTCAGCAGTTTTCTCCGTGTTAATCTTAGCAAGTCTATTGGTCAGCCAAGCATAAAAATTCCTGAATAAATCCAGAAGATTAATTTTTAATACCAGAAGTAATACAATGACTACGTTTATTATAATTAGAGCAAACACTAAATTATATGTTGTCGACATCATATACCTCCTCTTCATCAGGACTTACTTCTCTTGTTAGAAATTCAAACTTGCTCCTTTTTATACCGGACTTCAACATTTTTTGCTCTAGATCTTGAGATATCCTGCCCACTCTTTTGTGCTTGCCTATTATTCTTTTTACCTTTCCGGTCTCGGGATCTTCCTCAACATCAATACATTCAAATTTATAAATCTGTTCAATAATTGGAGTCAGTCCCTTTGCACCTCTTACCTCGGATATGGAGGTTACTTTTCTTGTACCATCCGCCAGTCTTTCCTGATAAATTATAAACTTTATTGCAGCACAAATATTCCGAAGAGCAAGCTCTGCCGGTTCATTAGAAGCACTCAGGTAGGCTGTTAGAAACCTAAAAATTGCTTCTTGGTCACCTTCTGCATGTATGGTGGTAAAAATATAATGACCTGTCTGAGCCGCACGAAGTGCTGTTGTAAACTCCCTTGGTGCCCTCAATTCACCGGGACCTATCCAATGGGGAGACTGCCTCATCGCATTAATCAAAAGATTTTCCATAGTTGCAGAACTGCTGTCAGCATCGTCTTCCGACACCGATTCATATTGAAGCACATCATTTATTACCCTACCGGTGGAACTATCCCCCTCCCGCCTAATCAAACGCAATTCGGAAGGATTTTCGATGGTAATAACACGGCACATGGGATCTATATATTTTACAAGCATTTCATTGAGCGTTGTTTTTCCGCTTCCGGTAGGTCCAACAGTCAGCCATGACAGATTTGCCCGGGGAATTAAGGTTAAAAGCTTGTACATGTTTGTAGAGAATGACTGTTCTTTTATCATTTCTTCTGCAGAAATTCTTGCTTTCTTAAATTTCCTTATTACAAAGGCCGGATTTCCGTAAGGCGAAATAGAAGCATGAGTGGCATTTACCCTTGAGCCCTCAATCGTTCTTGCATTCACCATGGGATTTTTGGGAGTAAGCCTTACTTTTGATGCTCTTATCAGTTTGGTTATAACCTTTTCCATGTGTTCTCTGTCATTAAAGGACTTATCCCATCTGTAGGTCTTACCATACCTTTCCACAAATATCTGATCCGGACCGTTTGCCCTTATTTCATCAATCTCCGGGTCTTCCATTGCATCAGTTATCGGGCCGTATTGCGTAATTTCTTCAATCAATGCCTCTTTCAATTCCAACAGTTCGCTAAAGCCTTCGACATCGGGTTTTTCCGTATCGACATATTCTATTATGTATCGTTCGGTCATCTCACGTTTTGTTTTTACATCTTCCACCTGTCTGTAATAGTGGGTAGCAACCTTATTAATATATGCCTGACATTGTTTTACCGCATTTTCAAACGACATGGCCATATATTTTGCATCACTGCCGGATGCAGAATAATATTGGGATTTTTTCTGTTTTTCACTAACGCTCGAACGTGTGAGCATTGTCTACCACCTCACTTATATATCTGAATATGAAAATTAGTTTGCAATTAATTGAGCCAGCTTTTCAAGAGATCTTTTATATCTTTTGTTTATAATTGTACTTTCAGCTATATATACTTCTCCAGCAAGAGAATGATCTACAACCGCAGGCACAAAAGGTAACTCAGTGATCAGTTTCAGCTTCATTTCTTTAATTATGTCCCTGTCAAATCTCAAGCCCACAGCATTATTTATAATAATATTTGAAAATTTGGCCACCCCGATGTTAATCGAGCTGTAAAATGCCATGAGTTTGCTTGTGTTTAAAGCACAATCCACCCGTTCGTTCCATACTATAAACCCCATATCACAGTTTTTTACCGATACATAACAGGTTTCAAGGGGAGGATTGTTCGGTATCGAAACCAAAACCAAATCAAACATATCCTTAAGGATAAGCAAAACCCTCTCAAAATCCTGCTGCCGAATGTCCAGATAATCTTCTATAGGATCCATGAAACTCGGTGACATAATATAAACATTTTTATATTTCGTTTTTAATATTTCATCCCTAAAATCCATTTTATCGCTTCTAAGAACGCTCAACAATCCTCTTCCCCTTGGTTTTGATTCACAACCAAACAACTTGTATAGGCAGGGATAGAATACATCAGCATCCAGAAGACATACATTATAACCCATTTCCGCCAGATATACTCCTAAATTTGAAACCATAATGGGAACATCCGCTGAATCGCAAGCCGGAATAAAACCAATGACATTTTCTAATATCTTCCTGCTCTCCAACTCTTCGAATATCTTTTCTTTTGGAGATAATTTCCCCAACTCCCCGATTATGTCTAGTTTCCTTGTTGAATCCATGATTCAACCTCCTTTTCTATTGTGGGCAGTTGATCCATTATATTTTGATTGTTTTTTCTGCTCAGAATAGTTATGGTAAACCGCGCTTCTCCATCATCGGAAAACTTGGCATATTTATCTGCCTGCTCCTTTGTTCCTTCGAGAATTAATGCCTTGGGAAGTATATTTTCCATAAATTCATTGCTTTTCATTACCTTTTGCCTTTGTTCTTCGCTCAGCTTTAAAACTTCTTTATATACTTCATAGATTGAATGCCCCTTGCCGTTAAGCAAGTCCCTTACAGTAATTTTATCAAACAGCACTTCCAACTTCCTTTGCTCCTCTTGGGCGGCAAAACCGGGATAATCATCTGTGCTCCCAGTAACCGTCACATTATAAGCCACCCTTATTCTTACCACATCACCGGGAGTAAGTATATCTCCACCACAATTGAGGTAGTTATAAGGAAGCGTCAGTACCTCGTTTTTTTCATCAAGCTCGTATAACCACTCGTTTTTTAAAGGTTTCTCTGTGGTCAACTGATCTGCAAATACGGGTGATTTTCCTCGCAAATAATAAAGAGTGTATTTATTCAAAACTTCATCTCTTCTGTCATATGTAACCATGTCTTCATTGTATTCTTTTTGGATTATGGAATACTTTTCAATCATGTTTTCAGTCACCAAGGTATTTGCAGATATACCTTCCGACGGTCTTACTCTGATTATATCGATAGTGTCTTTTGCTGCATTATCTGCGTTGCTGAGTACCACAAAGGCTGCAATAATTATTGTAATGCTAATGACAACTGCAAAAAATCTTTTCGGGAAGCGCCGACCCGTGCCTATATCCTTTATACTGTTTATTTTCATGTTAATTCCCCCTATTTTATGATACTGTTATTGACCCCTTGCAATTCTTCGCATATTCAAAATTAACCGGAATTACTTGAATAAACCATTCAGTATATTAACATAAACCCCTTTATATCCGTCATTAACCGTACACAGTTTTTTCCCTGTGTCAATTTGCTGATCAAAATCCGGAAAGTATGGAATTTCTCCCACACACTCAGGAGTTCGGCTAAATACATCACCGCTCAGCTCCGATAAAATATCACAGGTCACTTTTGATGTTAGAGGCTTCTTGTCATAAAGATTTCTTTCATTGTAATTTGTAACAACAACCTTAGATTTTAAAGCCATAATGCCCAAAGAACTCCTTTCAAACTTGCTCATACTGCATACGGTATTTATAACAGAATGAAGACTGTTATTAATGCACAAAGCTACTGAATCTATATGTATCAATAAATCGTCATACTGCCTTAGGATGTCAATTGGAATATCCAATACAACAAGATTAAATCTGGTCTTTAGAACCGATGCCAGAGTTATAAGACGCTTTGCATTAATAAGCTGCATCATTTTATCATTGCTGTCTATGGAATAAGCCAGAGTTGTCAATAATAAATTCCCATTGATTCTACAGCAGTTCATCTCATAAGACTCGGGCTTTATAAGACATTTAATCAATGAATTATAAAGTTCCGGATTAAGATTGACCTCTTCTCCGAATTTGCTGAAATATAAATTCATAGCCTTGTAATCAAGGTCAAAGTCAATTATTATTGTCTTTAATCCCTGAACACTTGCTTCCACTGCCAAATTTGCCGCAGTACTCGTTACCCCGGATCCCCGATGCCCCGTAACTGCAATAAAACGATTAATGTTAGTGGAGGTCAATGATAAATTAACCGGCTTGTTATCAAAATTTGGATAATTAGGTTTGCTTTGACCCATCATCCCTGAGAATTCTTTCGAACTTTTGTCAACATTGTTTCCCAGCAACATCGTCGATTCAATGGCTGTTTTTTCCTTTGGGGACTCTTCAATATTTTGTATATTATTTTCAGACAGCAACACTGTTGATTGCAGATTTGAATTTTGGCTTGAAACATCTTCAGTCCTATTTAAATTTAAACTTTGGCTTGAAATATCTTCAGTCCTGTTTAAGATGTCTTTCTGCCTTGGCTCCTCTTTATAGGAACTGTCATCAGGTTTTTTCTTTCTTCTTAAAATGCCCCAAAAACTATTTGAAGCTTTTTTCTCTTTTCTATCTGAATTACTCAATCCCTTATCTTCATAACCGCTGTCGTTTGATTCATTATCGGTTCTGTCCTTATATTGACAAATCTCTACAATTAAAGATGTGGGAATTTTAATTTTGTCGACAAAATAGATAAAAAACCTGCTGTCACCATCTACAGCCTGCTCAAAAACATTTTTATACTGGGGTTCTTTTGTTATATACCTAAATACAGTATCCGGATAGATTTCATTCATCAGTCCCCTAAAGTCATTTAATAACCTTCCAAAAGTTGACATGGAACAATTGATCCCTTGATCCACAAGAAATATTATGTCAATCTCTTCTTTATTGTCTCTTAAGTAAAAGAAAGCTTCTTCAATAGTTCTTTCATAACGTACAACAGTAATGTTTCCTCGCTTTTCAAGAATTTGCTTCAAAGCTTGCCCGTTTGCCCCGGCAATTAGATATACCTTCATACCTTCCCCCTGCTTTCACCTTGCTATATATGCATAGTTGATAACGGTAAATTACCAAATGTCCTTTTTATAGTATCTCATTCAATACATTGTGTATATATTATAAGATAAAATGATGAAAATAAAAAGGTAAATTTAGTTAATTTAGTTAATATAGTTGCGATCAAACTCACTAATCATCACTTTAGAACGCTTTTCCACTGTTTTCATAAAATCACCGCTATTGTAATAGTACAAACCTTTTGTCACCTCTAGGCAAAATATAACTCAATTTTAATGTAGTTCCCTAACGTTAATTCCACTGTATTGTTGTATGTCTTTAAGGAATTCATCCTTGTTTTCAGGCGGAATATACAATAAATTCTGAAAATACCTTTGGTCTGTTCTATAATCCCTTTCAATGTCCTTTGATTTATCATAAAAATGTACCCTGAGCATAGGTCCTCCCCTGATATTCAAACACTGAAGTGGAACGCTAAAATCCAAACCCTCCAAATCACTGTAAAAGAAAGTATATTCCTCTCTCCTCTGTCCCATCCTGTCTTGGCGGTCGATATTATTATAACGCAAGATCAATTTGCCGGAATAAAACTCCACTGTCACCGGAACCTGTTTATAACCGCTATCCGGTTTCAATAGACCAATTATATGCCTGACCAAATAAAATGACAGACCTCCAAAACCTAAAATTCCAATAATAACCGATTTCCCTTCCATAATTTGTTTAAATCCCGTTGCAAGAAACATGACAATCAGTACTATTATTATAAATATCTTTAAAAATAAGTTTGTTTCTCTGTCTTTCATATACACCCTGTTTAAAAAATCATACCTTTTAAGCAATGTATTATCCATTATAAAACCATCCCACTTTACCAATTTATTTTACTCCTCAAAATAGTCCAAAACTTCCGGCACAACCCCTGAACGCTCTGCCACCGTTTTTACAAAATCATCGCTGTCATAATAGTAAAGATTAAAGTCAAGCCTTTCATTGGGTATTGTTTTTTGGCTGTGCACGCTGTTTTTACCATAATCGTCATAAAGGGTTTGAGTCACCGTTCCATATACGGACAACCTCTCCAGGTAAGTATTATGTACAAGCCTTGTTATCTCCGGGTATTTAATTTCATTTATCAAGTATGAATCTTCCATATTCATACTCGGAAAACTAAAACTGTTTTTTATCATGCCGTCATGAAGAACAAGACTTTCACGGTGTTTATACGTTAAAGATTTCCTGCATTCTGCTACAAGCAGTTTATAATATATAATTGTTGGTGTCCATAATAAAAATAACGACAGAAGTATTACTGAATATGTATTTATAAGTAAATCTTCATTATTTCTTATAAATAATCCGTCTTGATTATTGTAGACATATACCGCCGCTAAAAGCGGTCCTATAATGCATAATAAATACATAATAATCCTTACAGGTTTTCGCTTCTTCCACTTATCATGCTTTTTATGATACTTATTTAGCATTTTCCTGGCTTTTTTGTTATTAGGGATATACTCCTTAATCATTGTGCAAACACCTCTACACTTTTTAGCATATCGCCGGTAGGAGTCATTCTCTTTATTCCATACTTTGTTTTGTAGCTTTCGGGCTTAAATACATCTACAATAGTCTCTATGGAAGATTCTTTTTTACCTATACCGGTTACCTTTGAAACCTTTTCCACATCCGGAAGCTTAAGTTCGAATATGCTTTTTCTTACTTTATCCACTCCTCCAACCATTCCTCCGACTTTGAGAAAATCGGTTGCACCCTTCGACATCTGATACTTAATATTTAAAAAATCTACTTTTCCATCAAAGTCTTTTGCTTTGCCAAAGTGCTTCCACGCTTCGTCCCACTGCCGGTCAATAAACTTTTTACCTATATCAAACACATCTTTGAATTTTAAATTCTTTACAGACTTCAACGAATCGGTAATATTTTCTATATCCTTTAGAAAATCCGTTCTAAAATTCCTCGCTAATTCGCTGCGAAAGTTCTTATCGGTAAACAGAGTCTTAAGCCCGTTTTGAAAACTTTTAAATGTTGTTACATAGTTTTCTTTATTTTTTGTATCGCTCAAAAATGCTTTTCCAAGACCATTATTCTTATCCCCAAACAGATTTTTTAAAGCGGTAGTATGTTTAGATGCCTTAAGTATGTCCTTTCCAAGCTTTACAAATCCAACAATATCGCAAAATGCTTTAGTGGCATCCAATACATTTGCCGCAAAATCCGCATACCTGCTGTCTACCCTTTTCCTCAAGGTATCCGATAGCTTGTCCATTTTACCGTACCTGTTGGCCCATGCAGGATCCTCATTATTATGATACAATGCCATTGCACTGGTTCCAATATCATTTAATGCATTCACTATGGTAATAACAGCTCCGATAATAGCAACTACAGCAAAAAAACCTGCTCCTGCCGTACATATCGTAATAACCGCCAAACATATAGCCGCAACGGATAACACTATATCCACTACATACTTTCCGCCTTCGCATTTGTACCAGTATTTGATTTCTCCCCATATGTCATTGAAGAAATCACCAACACTGCGGGACATGTTATTTAACCATCTTCCAAAATCCGTTGAATTCAAAACTCTTGTTCCAATATAACTGAAAAATTCGGTCACAGCGTTTATTTTCAAGCCATTGTCCTTTTTAAACTGGTTATATAGCTCAGAAAACTTATCTCCAACATTTTTATCGGTTTCCTTCACATTGTCACAAAAGGTATTTAATCTTTCCGCAAAATTTTTAAGCTTTTCTGCCTTTTCATTCAATGCTTCAATTTTTTTCTTAACAAAATAATCGGCATTATTTACATTATCCGAACCTCCACCCTCAAGATTGGATATCCTTTTACAGACCTTTTTATCAAGCTCTTTTGCATAGGATTCAGCTTCTTTAGAAGCCCTTTCGGCACCTTTGATGGCACCGGAAAGTGCGGAATAACTTATTTTTAATACACCCACTTTGACACCTCCCTGTCCTCATAAAGAATAAGTGTCTCATGACGCCTATTTAATGAATATACTTCAATACCTGCAATAAGCTTCCGGCAGAACATAAATATTAAGAACACAACAAAAATCGTTAATACTAAAATATATATAATAATGAAAAAGTCCTCCCCTCAAGATTGTAAATTTTTTCAGTCCTTTTAATATAAAGCCTTTCTGCATGAGATTCAGCTTTTTGAGAAGTCCTTTCCGCATTTTCTCAAGCCCCGAAAAGTTAAAATAATCTATTTTAAATTCATCCAATTTTATACCACCGATGAAATATACTTCAATTTTAATGTAGCTCTGTAACGCTAATTCCACTGTATTTTTGTATATCCTTAAGGAATTCATCTCTTTTAGCTGATGGAAGATATATCAAATTTCTATAATATCTTTTATTCATTCTGTAATCTTTTTCAATCTCCTTTGAATCTCTATAAAAATACATCCTAAGCAAAGGTCCGCACTTAATATTCAGACACTGCTGTGGAACACTGAACTCTAAATCAATAATATCTCTGTAATAAAAGGTATACTCTTCGCTCCTTGGCCCCATATCATCCTCACGGTCTATATAATCATAACGCATAACCACACTATCTGAATAAAAGTCGATTATTGCTCGAACCTGAATATGTTCAACTTTTTTTACTTCTAAGCCCTCTACCTTTATGAGAGCAAAAATACCTCCACAAATAGGCAATAAAAAACCTAAACCTGTAATTAAAAATCCAAGTAAAATAAAAAGCAGAACTAAACCCACTATTATAAATGCTATTATTTTTAAAACAATGCCTATTGCTGTTTTCTTTTTTTCATATACTTTATTTATAAATTCATACCTTTTAAATGACATGGTTTCCATAATCAAAATCAACTCCGTAATTACAAAAACACCAGCGCACCATATTTATGCTGCGCCGGGTTTTTGTCAGGCTTTAATAAGGCATTTCAGTCGCCAACTGCATACAATGCTTTATTATTTAAAAGCATTTGCAACTTCCTGGTCGGCTTGTTCAATAGTATTTGCTGCAGCTTCTAACTGGCTTGCAATTCCCTCTAATATTTCGTCCAGCTGTGTAAGCAAATCACCCTTCAAAGATTCAAAAGCCTCAAAAAAGCTGTCTCTGGCTGCACCTTCCCAGTTGTCTACTACAAATTGAACTTTTTCATTTACCTCATTGATATTTTGTTCAATCTCTCCAGCCTTGGTTTTAATAGATGCAGCTGCATCCCTCAACTCTTCAGGTGTAATTTTAATTGTTGCCATAATATTGACCTCCTTATTTTTATTATATTTTATCCGCAGCTAACGGATAATCAGCCATTATACTTTAAACTTTTTGCTTCTTCAAGCAAATTTTTGAAAGACTCTTGAGCAATACCTAAAAGATCACACATATGTTCAACTGTTTTTATGTATTTATCGGTTTCATCTGCCCAGTCAAATTTAAATTTTTCAAAAAATGCTTCTCCACCTTTAGATTGCCAACTTGAACTCTTCAGCACTTCAAGCTTCTCTTTAAGCGACCTCTTAATTCCATCAATTTCAGTTATTGCCTCTCTATATTGTTTTATAGCTTCCTCGATAGCATCAACATCAAATTCAAAATCTGCCATAAACACACCCCCTTTAATAAAGGTTCCTTCTCTTGTCTGAGTAGTTAAAAATTAGAATAGTCAATGTCCAACAGAGGATTCAATCGTTTTGCTTTTTTAAGTTCCTCTTGAGCCTTCTCTTCTTGTCCAAGTTCTTTATATATGCCGCTCTTAATTGCATAGGCTTCCGCACTGTCAGGTTTTAAAAGCAACACATAATCAACCAATTCCAGTGCCTTGTCATATTCCTTCAAATCCTTGTGCGACAATACCCTGAACATATATGCATCAAGGTTGCCGGGCTCGGAAATTGTAATCATCCTGAATACTTTAGTTGCTTCTTTATAATATTTTTGTGCTTCTTCTTCTCTTCCAAGCATCTTAAGAGAATAAGGCTTGTAGTAAATAGCTGCCCTGGAATAAGAAGTATCATTAAGATTCTTCAGCAATGTTTCTGCGTTTTCCAGCACTTTATCAAATTTTTGAATGGAGAGGTATGCATTCATCAAAAAATACCTTCCCTCATAATCTATAGAACCCTCTTCGTATTCTTTAAGCTTTTCAAAATATTCAATAGCCTTGTCAATATCGTTTTTCTGTGCATATATTTTTGCCCGCTCAAAATCAAGATTTCTGGCCTCTATTTCAAATCCTTCCATTTTCTCAGCTTCATCAATCATCCTAAGAGCAGTATCAAGTTCACCCTTTATGTTAAAAAGACGAATCTTGTCGTAAAACAAGGACACATCCTCCGGAAACAAATCAATAGCCTTATTTATAAGCTTTTCCGCCTCATCATATTTTTCCTGTGCACAATAAATCTCAAATCTCAGATGATACCCTTCAAAAACATCGGGACAATAATTGTTAAGCTCCTCTAAGGCCTCCATTGCCTCATCATATTTTTTTGTCTGAATATAAAGACTTGCTTTTTTTAATCTGAAATCAGGTCTAAGGGGTTCTTTAGCTATAGCCTTATTGTAATTTCTAATTGCCATGGGTATATTGTCCATTTCCTCATATACCAAACCGAGGTTATAATACAACTGGGAACCGTCATATCCACAGGAAACCGCTTTGTTATAGTTTTCAATTCCTTTGTTAAAGTCATTTTTCATAAAACTGATATTCCCAAGATGGAAATATGCCATGGGGTTGTTCTTATCTATCAATAATATTTTTTCAAACTGAACTTTGGCCTCGTCATAATTTTCCATAGAGGCATACGCAGTCCCAAGATTAAAATATGTATCCACAAGCATTGGATTTTCCTGCTGTGCTTTATTGAAGTATGTTATTGCCTCTTCATATTTATTTGCCCCCATCAAAGTAAGACCCTGTTGATTATACTCCTCTGCTAAAGATACTTCATTAACTTTTTCCGACATCTCATCCACTCCTTTTTATCTTATATTTTTTGACGTGTTCCGATTATACCTTACAGCTAAAATTCCAGAACACTTCTCCAGTGTTTCTATAAAATCTTCGTTATCGTAATAGTACAAATAAAAATCAACACATTCTTTTTCCAATGTTTTTTGGCTGTGCAAGGCAGTACCTTCACCGTCATAAATAAATTCACTAACTTTACAGTTAACATTCAGGTTTTTAAAAACCACATCATGCCTAATCCTTCTTATATCTGTGTATTTTATTTCATATACCTTATACCATTCCTTGCCACTATTATCTACAAAACTAAAGCCGTTCTGTAATCCGTCCTCATATAAAACAAGAGTCTCCCGCTTCCTGTAATATGGAGGAAATCCACCCAACCCGTAAGACAGCTTGCAATATAAAAGTATTGGGGTCCATACCACTAAAAATATCAAAATTTCAGTAAGAAATATACTGTTAAAAAAACTCTCCCCGTTTCTTATATTTAATATGTCCCTGTTATAGTATAAATACAGGGCAGGTAAAACCTGTGCAAGAATACCTATAATATACAGCACTCTTCTTATATGCTTCTTTTCCTTGAATTTCTCTCGCTTTCTTCGGCGGGCTTCAAATTCTTCTACTTTTTTTGGATCCCGTTTGTACTCCTTTATCATTGCACAAATACCCCCATACTTTCTAACATGTCATCGGACGGAGTCATTCTCTTTATCCCATACTTTGCACTGTAAAATTCTGGATTAAAGACATCATATATTTTTTCGAATACCGACCTGTCCTTTTCAAACTCAATATCCACATTTAAATTACCTTTCAAGTTAGCTTTGAAGCCAAATCCATAACTTATTTCATGACTTACTCCGAACAGGTCACATGTTGTTTCAAGGTATTCAGGCTTAAATTGGAATATACTCCCTATGTCATCCAACCTTTCCTTTAATACAGTTATTCCTAATACAGAATAACCAAACACTTTGATGGTCTTTGAAATATTTTTACTGTTTTTTAGCTTGCTATGGAATTCTTTCACCTCATCAAAATCCGAAATGAATTGATCCTTAAACAATTTCCTGCCGAACTTAAGCCACTTTTTTTCAGTAGTAAGTTCACCATTCTTAAATATTTCTTTGTAACTATCAATATTTTTCGGCAAATTTTCTACTATTCCAACAATGTCGCAAAACATTTCAGTTACATCCAAAGCATCTGCGGCATAATCTGCAATCCTGCTATCTACAGTTTTCCTAAGAGTATCCGAAACCTTATCCATTTCACCATACCTGTTGGCCCATGCGGGATCCTCATTATGACATATTAATGCCGCCGTGCTTGTACAAATATCATTTACCGCATTAGCTATGGAAATAACTGCTCCGATAAAAGCAACCACTGCAAAAAATCCCGATCCGAGGGTAGCCAGTGTAACTATAGCCACAGCAATAGCTGCANCAGATAATATTATATCCACTACATACTTTCCGCCCTCACACTTGTACCAGTATTTGATTTCTCCCCATATGTCTTTAAAGAAATCTCTAACGCTACGGGATGTATTATTTAACCATCTTCCAAAATCCGTCGAATTTAAAATCCTTGTTCCCACATAGCTGAAGAATTCGGTCACAACATTTATCTTTAAACCATTATCTTCTTTAAACTGATTATATAGTCCTGAAAATTTATTTCCAACTTCCTCATCCGTTTTCGTTACATTGTTATAAAAAGCATCCAGCTTTCCCGCAAAATTTTTAAGCCTTTCTGACTTTTCCTTCAATGATACAATTTTTCCCTTTACAAAATAATCAGCATTATTTACATTATCCGAACCTCCACCCTCAAGACCGGAAATCTTTTTACACACCTTTTTTTCAAGCTCTTCCGCATAGGATTTCGCTTTTTTAGAAGCCTTTTCGGCACTTTTAACAGAAGTAATAAGTTCAGAATAATTTATTTTTAATACACCCATTTTAACACCTCCTTGCAAAATGTCTGCTCCTTTTTAATCAACCATTACCTTGCCTGACAATAAATACTCAAACCTTTGTCAGATTTAATTAAAAATATCCTCTACTGCATTCTTTATTGCATTAATTCCATCTTTTAATTGTTCGGCCTGCTTCCTCTCAATTTCCCGGTCAAGATAGCGTATATCTTCCTTTAAATACCCAATATCTCTGCTTAAACTGTTTATCTCTGCAGAAAGACTGCTCCTTGCATCCGATAGTTGAGTGTCGGTATCAGGGCTGTCCTCCTTATCCCCATTCATATCCTCCACATTTTTATATGCAGTCTCATTATTTAAAATGCCATACTCCAGGTTTGTAGTACTGTTAGTAAGATTATAATTAAATGCAGTTGCTTCGTCATGAAACTCCCACTCAAGACTTCGTAAAATCTTTTCAAGTTCTTTTTTTCTCTTTTCAAGTTTTTTGAGCTCTGCCTTCTTTTCCCTTCGCTGTTCTTTTAAGCTGCTAATTGACATATTCCCACCAACTCCTCTCCTATCATCTTCCGGCAGTTCTTAGATAACAGCTTTCTGTTTTAAATTCTGCCGCTCCGGAAAAACGATAGATTCTATTTGTTAGCAATATTAAACTCTTTTTTAAGTGCCTCGTCCGCATCTATATATGCAGTTTCACTATCTACAAGAGCATCATAGATATCATAAAGTGCCCCCTCAAAATCCTTAAGTTGCCCAAACAAGAGATTATATTGAGTCTCAAATCTATCTCTCGATTTACCCGCCCATGTTGACAACAGTTTTGTTGTTGCCTTACTCACCTTTTCTACGGCATCTTGAAAATCATCTATATTCCGTTGCAACTCAAGGGATGTTTCCTTCATGTCTTTTGTATATAGATGTTTAACCCCGCCTTGACTATCCGCCATATATATCCCCTCCCACTATTCTTGAAATATGGTTTTTATTTTAATAAGTTCATTGCCCATTATAAAGTAGGCATCACCTTTTTCAATGGGCTTTTTAAATGTCCTTAAAGCATTTGTAGGAATATCAAATACTTTATGATTATTGAGGTCATCAAATATAACCGCTTTCCTGTTCTCCTTGATGTTTTTAAGAATTTCGGGAGAACCATAGGCAACCGGAGCATTTTCGATATCCGAAAAAACAAAACATACTTTTAGTGCCTTATACTGTCTTGTAATCTTCTTATAAACCTCCACTGCCTTTTTGTTTGAGCTCAATGCACCTATTGCATCCCTGTTTTGTACAATTATCAATAAAAGCGGTTCCTTTTCAATCCCTTCTGTTCCCTCATCGATAACAATCTCCTGTCTGTCCTCAAGTTCGCTGTATACTTCATCCAAAATTACCTCAAACTCATTCGCATCAACAGTGTACTTGTCAACAAAGCCATAGTCGTCCATTTTCTTTAAATGTCGTTCAACATCATCGATTATGTATGCCCTGACCGGATAGTTAAAAATATTTTTTTGGATGTTATTCATAATTATTTTAAGGAAGTTTGTCCTTCCGCTGTTCTCTCTGCCTGTAACAGCAATAACCGATAGCTTCAGCAAATCAAGCGTTACCAAATCAACCTCATCATAGTCCAAACCAATGGGAATTTGATACTTCTTAAGCTGCGTTTTTGCATAATTGTTTCTAATGTATTCCTCTGTGAGTAATCTCGGTATTTCAGGAATAACCCGTGCCTTCTTACCCCGGTTTTCCTCTTTGTCGTTGGTAATATCTATGATTTTTTTCATGTTTTCAACTCTATCTACTTCTTTTTCTCCGTCAAAGCCTAGAGTGCACTGGCATTCAAGAATACGCCGATCTATTGAAATAAGTGCCCGTCCCGGGACATCTTTCGGCTGCATGCGGCATCGGTCAAAGATATTGCCATATTCACCGGAGTCATTGCAGTATAATGCTATGCGGTTAGCAAAATTAGAAAGGTATTTATAGCCGATTCCGCTGGTTTGAAGGTTTGACAGTATTATACTTATACCCACTGCTATCCCTTCCCTGCATATACCGAGCATATCATCATCATATTCGGTATAGTTTTCTTTAAAACCTATGAAATTGTCAATTACTATCACAATGTGGGGCATGTCTCTATATCCTGCCTCACGATAGGATGCAAAGGAACTGATACCTGCATCCAAAAGTTTATCCTTTCTAAAAGCGATTTCTGTCTTTATTAATCGGATAAAGTTCTTAAGTTTTTCATCTTCAGATAGTGTCACAACTCCCCCCACATGATTTAAATCGCTAAAATTTTTAAGGATTTTTGAACCAAAATCCAGCATGTATATGTTCACTTCATCAGGAGTATAATTACTCATTATACCCCTGATAATGGTTTGAATCAAGTTGGTTTTTCCATATTGGGATGAGCCGATAATCAGCGTATGACTTTCTGAAATATTCAGGACAACAGTATCCTGAATCTGATTGGAAGGATCGTCATACATTCCGATAGCGACTTTTGTATCAATCTCATCCTTTGGCGGCTGTTTGACATCATTAAAATTAATAATGTCAGGCAGAGATGGAAGACATATCCCCGGCAGGGGACTGATTGAATTCGCCATACAGTAATTTTTTATGTAATTTACCAAAACATTCAGTTGGGTATCGGTATTCTTATCGCTGCTTTTTTTCCTGTTTGAATATATAAGCTGCTTTTTTCCCCACAAATTAAGCTTGTACAGCTCAAACACATTTCCGGTTACTACACTTGAATTATCTGCTTTTGCACCGCTGTATGCAGACTGAAAAAGTTCAAATATTTCATTGTTTCCCACCTGCAAATACGCCCGGCCCGGCTCCACTATTTCCGCTGCAAGCGGAGTCTTTATAACCTCGTTACTGTCTTCCTTTGTCTGCACTTTTAAACAAAGCTTGAACTTTGAGTTACTCCATATCTGATTGTCCACAACCCCCGAGGGTTTCTGGGTAGCAAGTATTAAATGCACTCCGAGGCTTCTTCCTATTCTGGCAGCACTGATAAGCTCCTTCATAAAGTCGGGGCACTCGCTTTTAAGTTCAGCAAACTCGTCCACAATAATAATCAAATGGGGCAGAGGTTGCTTCGCCTTATTTTCTTTATAAAGTTTTATATAAGAGTCTATATGATTTACATTATATTCTTTAAAAATCGCCTGCCTTTTTATGAGTTCAGCCTTAATCGACATGAGAGATCGGTCAATCTCTCTTCCCTCGATATTGGTTATTGAACCCATCAAGTGGGGAAGGTCTTTAAATTGATTGGCCATTCCTCCCCCTTTAAAGTCTATAATAACAAATCCAACCTCATAAGGATGGAATAACGTAGCCATTGATAAAACATAGGTCTGCAAAATCTCACTCTTACCGGACCCTGTCGTACCGGCTACCAATCCATGGGGACCATGCTTTTTTTCATGCAGGTCAAGGTACACTGTCTGGTTTTTCGTCTTTACTCCAAGGGGTGCCGCCATGCTTCTATAAACCTGGGATTGGCTCCATCGCACCGAAAGGTCAAGGTCGTTAATGGTCATGATGTCTAAAAGCTCAAACAATGATATGTTTTTGGTCAATTCGCTTTCAAGGTTAACTTCGTCCACATATACCGAACCCAGTTTCAATGCCACTTCCTCCGCCGTCCTGTCAGGGACGGGTATATAATCAAATTTGGATATATCACTGCCGTTTTCACTTAAAAGCAATTCTCCCGAGTTATCGGTATCAATCCTTATAATTTCTGTACAGCCTTTCGGAAGAAACTCTTTATGCTCTTCAAAAAAGACAAAGATGAATCCATACTTGTTACACGATTCAATATATTTTGAAATGGGGTGCTTGCTTATGCCCTTGCTGTCAAAAACAAAAACCACAAAAAACGTGTTAAAGCTTGGATTGTCACTGGAATTTGACTGGCTTTCCCTTGAAGTCAGCTGTTTGTACAAGTATTCTAAAATGGTGTTCCTGCTTTCCTCATCATAAATAAGGTTTCTTACACCGATATCATCATTATTCACATGGGTAAGCCAACGAAGCCAGGCAAATCTTTCGCAATCATTTTCTGAAAACATATAAAACAGTTTTACGTCATTATAAAAATGCCGTATGCATATATCAAGGGTTATGTTTTTTAATACTCCATAAAGCTTTGACCGTTCACCCACTATACCGATGGCATTGGAATTGGAAAACTTCGATACAATGGGGTAATTGGCAATATAGCGGTATTTCTTTTCCACGTCTTCGGGAATGGAAAGCAATTCATCGTCGGTATCCTTATACTCTTGCTTTGTGTATACAACTTTGCACTTTGCTTCACAAACGCCGGTACCTACCCTTACAAACAGGAAATCCTCATCTTTAATGTCCCTGTCGTACAGATCCCCGCTAAAATCCGAGACCGCCTGTATATTGACATCAATGGGCTTGTATATTTTCTGGGCAATTTTCCATTCAATTTCCCTGTATTTTTTTATTTCCTCTTCTTTTTTGCCTATATACTCAAAGTACTTCTCTTTTCTTTGCTGCATATCTTTTTCATACTGCTTTTTATCCATTACCATGCTGACAATTGACATAACCAAACCCACGGTCATGCTTGCCACACTGTAAATCACAAAGGTAAAACCCGAACCGCCTCTCATGATACCCCTTAAAACAATGGTAAGGGCAATCATCGCCAATACAGGAACCAAAGTAAGAATAAGATTTTTCTTTGGCGGAGCTGTTTTGGGCTTTGGTGGTAAAATCTCAATTTCTTCTTCAGGAATTACATATTTAACCCTGGTATTCCTGTTGAATTTTGGATACTTAAGGGCACTCAGCTGTTCGGTGGTATCGGTATAGCTCAGGTTATTAATCCTGATATTTCCATATTTTGATGTGTACAGCCTCTTGTTTTTAAAATAAAAACTATACCCTACAATCATGAAGAAATCATAGTTGTTCAATTTTGTTCTATCCGGTGCCTTTTTACCGTTTATGTATACTCCATATCTTGTTTTATTGTCAATAATATAGTATTCTCCATCTATTGCTTTCAAGGTTACGGTATCATTACCGATAAGCTCGTCCTTTAAAACAATATCACAGCCATCAAGGCCTCCAATACTAATTTTATTTATGTTTGATACGTCTATAACACGCTCATAATTCTTTTCATCGGCATCAAAATCAATAAAGAAGTTTAATTTAAATATTTCACCGTCAAAATTCTGATACTTTACCCCCACCATATCTCCATGATTCATATCTTTATAATAAATCTTCATTACACCATCGGTGGTAAAGTATACTCCTTTATCACAATTAAGCTGCCATCTCGAATCCTTCTTTGACAAGTAAAACTCAAACTCATCAAAAAAGTGATCCTTATTAAACCTGACTTGACAGTTTTTTGTTGTTCCAATTTTAACTATGGAGTCATCACCGTCAGGGAGAGCATATTCGCTATATATGTTTTTTCCGTAAATAACAATCTTATATTTGTCTTTAACCACGACCCCGTCCTCTTCCTAACTCGTTATGTTGATCACAGTACCGTTTCTCAAGCCATATTCCCGCAAGGTTTTATCGCCCTTAAGCAGTGCAATAGGGTTTTCTGATTTTAGATAACAATCGGCCATATCCCCTTCTGTATTGATACCTAAATCAAATGCTTGATTTAGTGCCACAGCCAACTCATTTGCTGTGATATCAAGGGGTATTTGCACATCAACTTTTTCACCAGTTCTATGTATATGCACCACAATAACAACACTATCCATGTTTATTTCACCTACAATTATATAAACGTATAAGCCAGCTTCTGAAACTGTTTATTTGTTGATAAATATTCAATATTGATATCATCCGGTTCTGGTTCAAATTCGTCTATGTATTCACTCATCAAACATCGACCGGTTAAATTGCCCTTTATAAGCCAGTTTTCTTTGTCCGACAAGTATTTGTTGCATATAAATACAAACTTGTTTTTATCCGAGCAGTCAATATTGCCAAGGAAGCATTCCAGCTTCAAACATGAGACCTTATCCTGTGCCGCTACAATTACTACCTTGTCGCAAAAACTCATCATCAAGGTTTTTTCGGCTGTAAAATCAGAAGAAGTATCCAGCACAATAAAGTCGTACATTTCTGTCTGCTTAACTGCTTCAACGAGATGTTTATACTCTTTCATATCAATATTTAGAGAAGAAGCAGAGTATCTAAAGGGCAAAATATAATTGAACTTTTCAAGCCCTACCGCCCCCTGCAAGCAGTCAGCAATATTTTCTTTTTTTGATGCCAGCAGCTTTTCAAACTCACCGGGACAATAATTTTTATTGCTCATCATATAATTAAAGCTTTGAATTGTTTCGGTATTTATATATAATACACGCTTGTGGTAACCGGCAAGTGCTGCACATATCCCCAAAGACACCGTTGTTTTACCAACGCCGCCACAGGGTGAATAGACCATAATCACCCGGGTTTTTTCTTTATCGTTTATAGTACTGATTACTTCTTTTGCAGAAGCATCAATTACATTTCGGAATATTTCCTTTACGCTGGTGTACTTATATATGCGGTTGCCAACCGATTTCCCCTCATTGTTTGCATCGTTGGATTCGGTTAAAATAAACAAACCGGCTATATTATGCTTTTTAATTTCCTCTGTATATAAATTTTCATTTATGATAAGAATATCTATATCCCTCGGCAGACTAAAATAGGTATTGAAATAATCCCTGTCAGTAATTACGTTGATATCTGCATTATCTTTAAATTCTTCTATGAATTTTAATTCTAAAGGCATAAGATACTTTTCATCGGTATCCGCCAATACCACTACAACTTTACTCATCTCACACTTCCCGTCCAAATTCATATATTAAATAAAATTTATCTTACAACAAATTCAGTGTTGGCAAGAAAAATCCTGTCTCCTGCTTCAATGGGAGCCGAAACCCCTTGCTGCAGTCTTGAGCCATTTAAATATGTACCGTTTGAACTTCCCATATCGCAGATATAATATCTATTGTCAACACAGATAATCTTGCAGTGCACTCTGCTTATAGCCTTGTTAAATTCAATAGCTCCATCAACCATTTCAGGATTGCTTCCTATAAGAAATTCACTTTTATTAATGGCTATTTCAACTTTGTGAGGAGCATTCACTGTGCAAAGAGTAATTGATGACCTGTGCACCCCGTCTGGTTCACTTTTTTTACTTCTAAAGGAACGCAGTGCATTTAATATATTATTTTTATTATTTTCTGTCTCAACATTGGAATAATCGGCATTCTCCGGACCACGAGGGCGAAAAACCCCTTTTTTTGAAGCATTATCCGGTGCAAAGGAATTCTTAAAAGTACCGCTCATAGAATTACTGCCCGCCATAATATTCTTAATTATACTTTCAAGAGAAAGCTTGCCGGATTTCAAATCGTTATACAGCTTTAAAACAATCTCGCTGCGGAGGTTCTTGTTTCTTGAAACAGCTTCCATAATATTGGTCTTTAACTCGTTTTCAAAAGCAATATCACCGTCATTATCCATTTTATTGTTGACAGGCAAGTAAATTAAGTATGTATTAAGGTTATTGGCGTCAATAAAAATCCTGTCAAAATCTACAAGAATGTTCTCACACTGCATAAACCCATTGTTTTTTACTTCCGAAACCGCCATCATAATCTTATAAATTACGGTCAGAAAGCTTTCATGGGATATCTGACTAATCAGTTGCTGTAAGGATTTGTATCCGGATATATTATAGATCAACTTGATTCTACCATTGTGAGATACCTTAAAGCATCTTATGAACCCACTCTTCTCCTGGTTTTGTAAAACCTTGTACCCAATATCAAAAAAAAGGCTGTCTTCTTTTAAAATATAGCTTAAGCTGGAATTATCCTTGTTCTCAATAATCAAATTCTCCGAAATTAATCTGTTCAAATAAGACCCCTCTCCCCTAAAAATAGGTAATAAATCTTGGATTCATTAATATAAAATCTTATCTTATGTAGCTTTTGCTAAGTAAATTATAGCAGAAAATATCAGGATTTCAATACATTTTATGCTCCAAATTTATAAATTTATAAATTTCCATGGTTAATGGTTAAATAATATTTTATCATTAATTGTAATATATGTACAGTGTTTTATTGTAATATTTTATTGGTTTTTGTATGTTGTGCAGTATAATTGCTTGTTCTGCTTGAAACCAATAGTAATCACTTCTCCAGCAAATGGGCTTTCTTTATTGAAATAATAATTATCATATCATATAATGTTATATAGTGGATATTATGGCTAAGTTAT
>JGI24710J26742_10000927_pt1 | contig 27351 bp, 19 predicted proteins | sample BioPla2DNA2_FD_26742 | JGI IMG/M metagenome (IMG submission 26742)
CTAGGCCAGCCCTTCGGCATGCCTCCCGCTCAGCCTGTTCAACCTGCTTCTCAAGGCCAGCCTTTCGGCATGCCACCCGCTCAGCCTGCTCAACCTGCTTCTCAAGACCAGCCTTTCGGCATGCCACCCGCTCAGCCTGCTCAACCTGCTTCTCAAGACCAGCCTTTCGGCATGCCTCCTATGCAGCCTGCTCAACCTGCTTCTCAAGGCCAGCCCTTCGGCATGCCTCCCGCTCAGCCTGCTCAATCAGCTCTGCCGCCAGCAAGTTCGGCCATTATGGCTTCATCTCAAGGCTTGGGTGCAGTAGCTGGCTCAGCAAAAAAAATAAACGTTGACGGCGAATTGGATCCAGCTTGGCCGCCAGTTGAGACTATTCACACTGAACCCCAGATGTTGGAGTTCATAGATAAGCTTTTTCATGAGAAACCGCAAGGTTATTTGACGGCTCTTTCTAAATTGGCTATTTCTCCTTATGAAGATGTAGCATTATATGCTTTGCAGATTCTATGCGGAACAAAAGATAGCAGACTTCCGAGTGTAATTCTTAACATGCTCAAAGACATGAACTATTCTTCTCAGCGCAGATTTTTGATGCTGAAGATTCTCATGGAAAGCCAAGCACCCCTCAATCACAAGGATTTAAACGAGATTCTTCTTGCTGAAAAAGACGTAATAGTTAAGTCCGGTCTTGTTAAAGTATATGCACGAGCAGCTAAGCAAGCTGGTGTCGAAACTCTTAAGATTTGCCTTGCTGATTCTGATCCCAGAGTAAAGGCTAACACTATTGAAGTTATCGAATCAGAGAATATTGATGGTTGTGATGATATAATTCTCAACCTGCTTGGTGATGCTGAAGAGAGCAGAGTAAGAGTGAATTCGGCCAAATACCTGTTTAAAAAGGGTTACAAAGAAGCTTTTAATTCTCTTCAAGGAATGCTGGCATCGCCTGAGTTATGGCTTAGAGATAGTGTTGTTTACGCTCTTGGCGAAATTGGAACCAATTCTGCTTTAATTTTGCTGAAAGCTGCTTTGAAAGATCCTAATCAAGGAATTAGATTGAGTGTCCTAAAGGCATTGGCAAAAATTAACAGTCTTCAATCAAAACAGCTGTTAGGTCAGGTGGCTTCTGATCCTGATCCTATGGTGGCTCAAGTTGCTTCTTCTTTGTTTGAAAAGAGCAAAGAACAACCTGATACGCCATTGGCTGAAGAACCAAAGCCTATTGAAAGAAAGAATGTTTCGCAGATTTCTCAGCCTAAGATACAATCTGCTTCTAACCCTTCTGTGCAGCTTCCGCCTCAACAGCCTGCTTTTAATATTCCTAATGCTGAGCCAAAACCACAGCCTGAAAAAGAAACCTCTGCTCTTCCAGCTCTTTCTTCTTCTGACTTGCCTGAAGTAAACATCTCAGACTCATCAGATGGAGATTCGGGCGCAGATTCTGATAAAACCCCATCTTCTGTGCCTTTTAAACTTCCTGTAGTTGATTTGAGCAATTTGAAACCATCTTCACTATCACTTGAACCCAAAGTGCCTGTAAAGCCGCAAAATAAACCGCCGCAACCTAAAATAGATTTCTCCAAGAGCTTTTCAAGTTTGGATCAACGAATTAAGACAAGTGCATCTGCTCCGCCTTCTCTGGATCATAATATGCCTGAGTTGCCTGCAGGCGCGCCGCATTTTGATAAGCCTCGAAGTGCTTCTATTTATCTGGATCTTACTTCTGGCACAGCAGAAGCTCAGCAAAAAGCTGCCAATGACATGATGTTTGTTATGGGGGAAGATCAGCTGCATCTCTTAGAAGTTGCTGTAAAACATAAAAATGATGCGGTTAGAATTTCAGCTGCAAAAATTTTGGTCAGACGAAATACTCCTGAATTTTCAGAGCTTGCGAAAAAAATGCTTAATGATCCCAATGACACAGTTAAGTCCATGATTTCAAAAAAGAAACTTTAAACTTTACTCTATATATAACAATTAGAAACAATTATGCAGCATGAAAACAGAACAGAATCATACTTATGACGTTATAGTGGTCGGAGCGGGGCATGCTGGTTGTGAAGCGGCTATGGCAGCCGCAAGAGCTGGTGCCTCAACATTATTATGTACGATTAACTTGGATACTGTAGCAGATCTCCCATGTAATCCGAGTATCGGAGGACAAGGCAAAGCTCAGCTGGTTAGAGAAGTTGATGCTATGGGCGGCATCATGGGTATTATTGCAGACGAAACAAGTTTGCAGAGACGTTCTCTTAATACCAGAAAAGGCATGGCTGTAAGAGCCAATAGATTTCAGTCGGACAAAAAAGCATATAGTTCGGCAATGTTGCAGGCAATTTTGAAGCAACCCAATCTTCGCCTTTTGCAGATGAAAGTTACAGAAGTGATTAGAGAAAGCGGTAAAGCTGTAGGAGTGAGAGCCGTTTCTGGTGAGACTTGGTATGCCGGAGCTATCATTGTTGCTGCTGGAACTTTCTTAAACGGCATGATTCATATAGGCGATGTTTCTTATCCTGCGGGCAGGGCAGGGGAACCTCCTTCGCTTAAGCTTACAGAATCGCTTGTGAATGCAGGTTTACAACCCATGAGATTCAAAACGGGTACTCCGCCGCGTATAAACGCTTCACAAGTAAATGTTGAAGGTTTGCAGCTTCAAGAAGACGAAGCTGAAGTGCCGCCATTTTCTTACAGATCTTTTACTTCTCCTTTTAAGTCTAAGCCTTGTTATATAACATACACAAACGATCTCACCCATGAAATTATAAGCAAAAACTTCGAACGTTCTGCAATGTATTCTGGCAAAATTACAGGAATGGGAGCCAGATATTGTCCTTCGATTGAGGATAAGCTCAAGAAGTTCCCTGATAAGCAGGCTCACAAAGTTTTTTTGGAACCAGAAGGCTCTGAAAGCTCAGAAATTTACTTACAGGGTCTTTCAACCAGCCTGCCAGAAGAAGTTCAAGCTGAAGTTATAAGAAGCGTAAAAGGTCTTGAAAAAGCGGAGATTGTTAGGCCCGGTTATGCTATAGAATATGATATTTTTAATCCTGCAGATCTTTTTCCGACTCTTATGTCTAAAACTTTGCCAAATCTCTTCTTGGCAGGGCAAGTGAACGGAACATCGGGCTATGAGGAAGCCGCTGCTCAAGGTCTATTGGCAGGGCTTAATGCGGCTGCTATTGTTCTTGGAAAACAAATGCTGATCATGCCGCCGGAACAATCTTATACTGGTCTTATGATCAATGATATTACTACCAGGGAAATAATTGAGCCTTACAGAGTTTTTACTTCACGCTCTCCGTTTAGGCTCAACTTGAGAATGTCTAATGCGGAAAATAGGCTTTCTGAGATTGCTTTTCGCTATGGTTTGCTTACTGAAGAAGAATACGGAAAGATTCTTTCCTTAATTGAGTATTCTCATGAAGCTTTGAATGCCTGCCAAAATACAGAGATTCCTTTAGAAAAACTATCCGAAGATTTTCCTGATTTTAATCCAGGGAGTAAAAAGCGAGTTTCTGTTTCCGATCTTCTTAAATCTTCTCAATACACTTTTGAAGATATAACAGAATATATTCCGGAATTCTCCTCGCTGCCTCAATTGGCAAAAAATGAGGTGGAAACCTTAATAAAATATGAAGGTTATTTTGTGCAGCAGCTCAAGGAATTTAAGCTTCTTGATTCCATGAAAGAGGTAAAGTTGGATGATTCATTCTATGAAAATATGCCTAAAGCTCTCAGTACAGAGGCAAAGCTTAAAATAAAAGCTGTGAGACCATCCAATGTTGAAGAGCTTTCCAGAATTTCTGCTGTCAGAGCTGGAGACTTGGCTACCATCTTAATTTCTCTTAAAAAGGCTTGAATCATGACAACAGCTCTTTATGAAACCTTAAAGCCATATTTGGAATTCTTGCATTTACAGATTACGCAGGAAGAATTTAATTCCTTGGAAAAAATGCGTTTTGAAATGCTTTCGGATTCTATGTACAAGACTTTTTCTACTATATTTGAACCAGAAGAATACGCTTTGAAGCATGTTTTGGATTCGCTTTTGCCTCTTGTTTTTTCGAAAGAAGCCTTGAAAGGGAAGCGAGTTGTAGATCTGGGTACAGGAGGCGGTTTTCCAGCTTTGCCTTTGGCAATTATGTTGCCGGATTCGAAAATAATGGCAGTAGATTCCAGGAAAAAATCAGCTGACTTTGTTTCTAAAATTGCAGAAAAGCTTAATTTGAACAACTTGGAAGTATTGCAATGCAGAATTGAAGATTTCGGACAAGATTTTCTGTATCGTGAGCAATTTGATATCGTTGTTTCAAGAGCTTTATCTTCATTGAGTGTTTTGTTGGAGTTTTCAATGCCTCTTTTAAAAAAAGGCGGACAAGCAATTTTTTATAAGGGGCCAAAGCTCGATGAAGAAGTTTCTGAAGCTGTTAATTCTATGAAAATATTTGGGATAACACCGGAAAATATGTCTATAAAGCGATTTTCTTCAGAGCAGTTGCCATATGAGCGAAACTTTTTTATAGCTCGGCGAATGAAAAGTGTGCCTAAAAAATATCCAAGACGTCCAGGAATTGCTGCCGCAAAACCTCTCTGCTAGTGCTTCGTTTCAGCTTCAACTTCCTTTTAAGCCGTTTTAAACAATTCAACTCGTCACTCGCCACGCACCACTCATCACGGTGCGATCTTATAAGTGGATATTGTCTTGTGAATTTTGAAAGGCTAACAGGAAATTTTTAGATGTTACAAAGCACTAGGCATTGTTATTGATTTTTTTCCAGAGGACAGCATTATAGTAAGCTGGGTCGCCTGTGACTTCTTTTCCTATCCAATTAGGTTTGGCAAAGATTTCGTTTTCGTTTTCAAGTTCTATTTCTGCTATGGTCAAGCCAGCCAGTTCCCCTTCAAACTCGTCTATTTCCCACCTTTTTCCCTCAAAAAAGCAAATATAGCGTGTTTTTGCTATTGTCTTACCTCTGCAAAAACTTTTAATCATTTCTTCGGCTTCGGCGAAAGGAATGGAATATTCAAATTCTTCTCTGCTTAAACCTGAATTTAAGTTTTTGCCTTTTATGGTTAGAAAAGCTTCGCTTTGATTTATTGTGCGAACTCGCAGTGTTATTTCCTTCGACGAAAGCAAATAAGCTTGTTTTAAACTTTGGGAATAGGAAATTAAATTTTTCCAATCAGAATTTTTTGTTAAAAATTTTCTTTCTATTTCAATCATATGCAGAGTTCATGATAGCATGAAATTAATCAAGAAAAACCTTGAAAATCTTGGAGAAAACTCAGTGAAGACAAAGAATAAATTTATTGAACAAACCAAAGCTAAATTACCCATTATATTAATATTTATTTTATTTGCGGCTATAATTTCTTATCAGGATAAACGCTTTTTCGGTCATGACTTCAAAGAAAAGGCAATAGTCAAACCTTATATACCTGAATTGCCCAAGATAAATGATATAAAGCAAATTGCAAAACTGAACTTAGCCGAAATAATAGAACAAGAAAAAGGCAAGGCTCAAGCGGCAATCTTGGATGCCAATGGCAATCAGATCGGCAGAGTTTTGCAGACTATGCCTCTTTGCCAAGATCTAATAGGATTTTCCTCTAATATTCCCATGTCGGTGATTCTGGATATGGACAACATGATTTTGGATATTCTTGTTCATAAAAACTCAGAAACTCCCAGCTTTATGAAAAGAATAGAAGACGCTGGCCTTTTAAAGGCCTATAGAGGCAAACATACAAAAGAAGCGGCTACTTTTGCTCCTGACACAATAACAAGGGCTACAAGAAGCAGCTCTTGTATGATACAGAGTCTGAATAGGACAATTTCAAATTATGAAAATATTGTTGCAAAAGAAATACAGCAAAGCAAACAAAACCGTCGCAAATACTCGGCGCTTTCCATATTTTTGCTTTTAGCCCTTGCAGCTTGTTTCAATGTGGGCTCTTTGGCTAAATATCGTAAGTTTTGGCTGTTTTTAGCTGTGCTTATACCAGGTGTTATATTTCCAAGTCTTTTGTCGGCAGATATGCTTTATTCTGCACTTGTAAATGGCATAAGCTTAAAGAAAGATCTTTTTTTGATAATCTTAGCCTTCTGTGCTTTTTTTATTCCTCTTGTTTTCAATAGAAACTTCTATTGTGTTTGGTATTGCCCTTTTGGAGCCTTGCAAGAATTATCTAACAAATGTGTATCAAAAGAATACAAAATTAAACATAAATACTTAAAATACTTTAAACACTTGCGTATTTCGATTTTTATATTACTATTATGTTACTTTTTATTAGGATTTAGGTTAAACTTAAGTGAAGTTGAGCCATTTTCCATATTTTATATAGGAACTACAGCTCGATCGGTCAAGGTAATAGTACTTGTGGTGCTCTTGCTTGCTTTGTTTGTGCCACGGCCTTGGTGCAATTATATTTGTCCATTGGGCGAGGCTCTAGAGAAGTGCAGATATAAAAAACAGGAAGGGGATTCTGGAGAGAAACGAATGAGTGTTTCTGATATTTTCAACATTATTTTTGTCATAGCGATTGTCGTTGTGATTTTATATTTGCCTAAAGATTACGAAACCGGGGTGCAACAAACAATGCCTCTAATTGAGACTAAAGGCGCTGCAAAGACGATTGAACCTAGTCAGCCATTGAATCAGCCGATTTTGAATCAATCACAAACTGTTACTGAAAAAATAACCCTATCAAACGAAGTTACTAAAAATATTTTTGCCAGAAAGAGCGTTAGAGAGTTTAAAGGCCTGCCTGTCTCTACTGATGTGCTTTACGCATTGGTAAAAGCAGGATCGGCGGCTCCTACTGCTATGAATGTAAAGCCTTGGCGTTTTGTTATTATAGAACATTCGCATTTGCACTCTCTTGAAGGTATTATAAGACCTATAACTATGAATACGGCAGGCGGAGCCATAGTAGTCTGCGGAGACTTGAAAATAGCCGAAGAAGGAAATACTCTTCCTTTCTGGATGCTGGACTGTGCTATAGCAGCTCAGAATATCTTGCTTACGGCTGAGAGTTATTCACTCGGAGCTGTCTGGAATTCAGTTTATCCTTCAGATGAACGCACTGCTAACTTGCAAAAGATCTTGAATCTGCCTGAGAATGTTGTTCCTCTATGCGTGATTCCCATTGGTTATCCTCTAGGCGGCGAAAAACCCAAAGAGAAATATGATCCTTCAAAAGTTCATTTAAATACATACTAATTTAGGGCGTATGGATTAGTGCATAAGGCCTAACTCCCTTGCTTGGATAGAAAAATCGCCTTGAATTCTTTTGATAATCAAATAACAGAATAAAAAAACATCGCAGTTTAATAACTGCGATGTTTTTTTATACTCTATATTCTATATTGCATCAGTTTTCCGCATACATCACTTCTTCCTGGTGAGAGCCATATTTTTATATCTGTTATATGCCTTCCGATAAGCGTCCAGCGCTTGTTCAAGTTTGCCTGGAGGTATGCGGACGCCGAGTTCTTTAGCTGAAGCTTTAAGAATTGTGTATTCTTTATGCGTTGTTACGTAATCTAGATAAACCTGCATAAATTCATAGTCATCTTCTTCTGTTGGAACAGGCAGATTTGCAGGAAAAGGCGGTATATCTGTGTCATATGCTTCATCGTATGTTTGCGTCTTTTGTGTGGGCGAGGTCGTCTTTGTTCCTTGGGTTGTTCCCGAAGCTTTTGTGCCAGTAGTTCCAGTCTTTGTTTCTTGGGTTGAACCTGTAGTTTTTGTGCCGGCAGCTCCAGTTTTTGCTTCTTGAGCTGAATCTGTAGTTTTTTTGCCAGTAGCTCCGGTCTTTGCTTCTTGAGTTGTTCCTGAAGTTTTTGTGCCAGCAGTTTCAGTCTTTGTTCCTTGGGTTGTTCCTGAAGTTTTTGTGCTGGTAGCTCCAGTCTTTGCTTCTTGAGTTGCTCCTGAAACTTTTGTGTCAGAGGTGACAGGTTTTGTTGCAACGGCTGTGCCCTCTGCTGGGGTTTTCGGTGAAGAAACTTTTTTGTAAAGGTCAATGCTTCGAGGGTCTGTTGGGAGATCCTTAAGGCTCAGTTCATTGTCATTAACTTCATAACTGAAGGTTCCCATATTTTCAAGTATTAGAACATTTCCAAAATATGATCTGCAGAAACCTGAGCGTTTTTTCGGATCGCCGTGTGTTGTATATGTTTTTTCTTCGTTTGCAAATTGGCGGCGGCTGTGGTTATAAGTAGCGCTTGAGTGGGTTCCTTTTGCATCAATAGTTATGCTGTCTCTATTTCCATCTTCGTGTGGTGTTACCCTATGCAGATCGCTGTCATGCCATTTTATCTTATAGATATTCCATGTGCCAATGAGAGATGCTTGCGGTAAAGGGCTTTGTGGAGGAGTTTTGCTGTAAATACGTATTGTATTGGCATCTTTAAGGCGATTCTTAAGGTATAATTCGTTGCCTTTAAGTTCGTAATACCAGTCTTCCTGATTCTCTAATCGCAAAACATCGCCGTAATAAGATTTAGCGTATCCTTCCTTCTTTTCTGAGACTTCATTCTTTATTTGGTATTGTAATTGCTCATAACCGTAGCGGCTGAGATTAAGACGCTCTTTTTGATAGTTTATGGTAGTATGAGTTCCGTCTTTATTAATAATTAGAGTGTTGTTTTTTCCGTCTTCGGTAGGCCATATCTTGAAGGGTTCAGAATCATGATACTCTTTAAGCTGAATCATGTGCCAAGTGCCTGTCAAATCAGCAGTCGGCAAGGTGTTTTGTGGCGACTTCTTGCTGTAAATATATATTGTATTGGCATCTTTGACACGGTTTTTCAGCCACAACTCCTGATTGTCGTTTTTTAATTCGTATGTGCAGTTGTCTTTGCCTTCCAGCCATAAAACATTGTCATAATAGGATTTAGCGTAGCCTTCTTTTTGGACTGCTGTGCCTCCATCCTTTATTTGATATTGTGACAACTCATGACCATAGTTGTTGAAATTGAGACGATATTGTTCATAATCAGTTCTTGAGTGGGTTCCGTCTTTATTGATTACCAGAGTATGAGTTTTTTCTGATTGGTTAGGCCATACCTGAAGAGGTTCAGAATCATGATACTCTTTTTGTTTGATTATATGCCAAGTGCCTATAAGCTCCGTAGAGGGTAAGGTGCTTTTCGGCGGAGTTTTAGAGTAAACATATATTGTATTTGGTTTGTCGGCACGATCTTGGAGCCACAATTCCTGATTGTCGTTTTTAAGTTTGTATGCCCAAGCATCTTGTCCTTCCAGCCACAAGACAGAGTTATTGTAAGCTTTGCAGTGACCTTCTTTTTGGGTTACTGTATCTCCAGTTTTTATTTCATATTGTGGCAAGTTATAACCATGTCGCTCAAAATTAAGACGCTCTTTTTGATAGTTTATGGTAGTATGAGTTCCGTCTTTATTTATTTGCAGAGTGTTTGTTTCTCCTGCTTGGTTAGGCCATACCTGAAGAGGTTCAGAATCATGATACTCTTTCAGCTGAGTCATATGCCATGTTCCCAGAAGAAGATCGCCAGGCAATGGCGAAGGTTGTTTTGTTTTGCTGAACACACGTATTACTCTTGCATTTTCAGCACGATCTTTCAGCCAGAGATTATTGTCTTTTAGTTCATAATACCAGTCGCCTCGGTTTTTCAATTTCAAAAGGTTGCCGCTGCAAGTCCAAGAATTTACTGTTCTAGTTGTGCCCCCATCTTTCATTTCGTATTGAGGGAGTTTTTGCCCTTGTTTGTTAAAGTTAAGGCGACTTTCTTCGTAACGAGTATTTACAAAGGTTCCATTTTGATCAATTGAAAGAGTGTTTATCTTTCCGTCGCGAGTAGGCAATACCTGAAGAATTTCAGTGTCATGATATTCTTTTTTGTTGATCAGATTCCATGTGCCAATAATCTCTACGGGATTTTGCTCTGATGTTGCATGAGCTTTATAAGGTGTAAAAAAGGGGGGCAATATCAAAAGCAAAAGAAGCAGAATAAAAATTTTTCTTTTCATTTAATCCTCTTTCTGTATTAAATATTATCTATAAGCAGTATAAAGGCTCTAGAGCTAAAAAACCAGTAGAAGAAGGACAAATTTATTTACAGTTTATAGGTATATGTGCTTCTAAAATTTTGCTGATAAAGAGTGGAGATGGTCTGAAAACCGGCAAAACTCTACATCAGAAAAAAAAACGACATTCTGGTTTCTATGGTTTATATGATTTTTCGTAGTAAAAAACTTTTTTTTGTTTTTGTGCTTTCAAAAGTTCTTGTATTTTTCATTTTGGCTAAAATAAAAATACCCGGGAAGAACTCCCGGGTATTTTATTCAGGGCTACTTGCTTTTGTTCGCTCTCAAGAGAGTCACATACTTGTTATATGCCTTGCGATATTCGTTCAGAGCTTGCTGAGTGTCATCGCGGAGCATATTGGATCTCATTTCCTCATCAGGATTTTCAGAGCCGCCGATTCTTGTTACCTTACTCATATAGTCGTTATATGCTTTTACGTAAGCGGCGTGAGCCTGAGTGAGTTCATCAGAGCCTGATACTGCTGGCAGCGGCGCATTTCCTTGTGTAACGGGCATAGCCGTTTCTTCTTGTGCTTGTGTTTGCGCTTGTGAAGCTGCTATTGGTATCTCAGCCTTATGAGCTGTTACGGTTGTGACCGGTTGTTGCTTGATGGCGTCTGCTTTCTTTGCGGGAATATTGTTGCTGTTGGTTATGGTCTGGGGTTGTCTCTTGTATTTCTTATACAGATAATAACCTGCAACTGCTGCTCCTGCTATCAAAAGAGCCGGGACAAGCAACGGACTTGAGATAATTGAACCAATGAAGCCTGCAATCCCTGCGAACATACTGCCTAATGCTCCGCCCAGTGCGCCAATAGCGCCTGTTACGAAACCGCCTGCAGCTGATAGTCCACCCCAAATTGCGCCTCCGATTCCAGCCAAGCCAGTACCTGCTGCAGCCAACGCTGTCGTCGCTCCGCCAGCCAAACCTGCAACTGAACCGGATGCGAATCCGAGAGCAGTGGACAGAAGTGGGGCTGCCAGAATAGCGCCGCCAACCGCAGCTACACCTACAAGAGCTGTCTTGACAGGAGACTTCTTCTCAGTTGCTGTCTTTTTGAGCCTGGAGAAGAGTCCGGCGGCTTCTGCGGGAGCTGTGAGCATTGTCATGAACAGCACGGTTACTACGAGAGTAGCTGCTGTCAGTCGCATAAGCCTCTTAGTCAATCTCATAGATTGTCCTCCTTCATAAAGAAGTGTAGTGATATTGATTGGGTAGGTAAAAAAAAGAACGTGATACCGGGTAGTATCGGGATATATAAAAAGGCTCCGCCTCGGGTAAAAGCGGAGCCAAGAACACAAAGTTAATAGCCGTTAAGCTGGTTTCCAACTCCATATATTGTTGTCAATGAGCCTAGCTTGATGCTTTACAACAATTATACGGTTATGTACGGGAAACGTCAAGAGGTCGACAAATTATTTTACTACATCCATTCTGAGAATGAGATTCATTCTGGTCTGAATGTTTTCTTTGTTGCCGTCGCCCATATCGTTTTGCATGAGCATGAGCATTCTGGATCTGACTTCGTTTCTGAGCATTATGCCTTTTTCATAGGCAAACCAGATTGTGCCGTCAGCTCTGACATCAAGGTTGATGCTGCCGCCAGCTGCTTTGTCGGTTGTGACTGTAGATTTGATAACAGCACATTTTTCACCATTAACCATTTCGGTGAGGGAAACGATTTCATAGGTTGTTTCCATAGGAATGGGAAGCTGAGGATTGGGTTCAATTCTGCTTTTCCAAGTATGACCTACGCTTACGGGAGTTTTGGGGAATCTGATTTGCATTTGAGCGTTTTGCTGTGTAGCATCGCCCATGCCTTCAGATTGCTCAAGAATTTCGCCGTCTTTTGCCATTTTGACGGTTGTGAGGTTGCCGAGTTCAGGGAGCTGTGTGGCTTGACCGTTAATCAGGATTTTGCCATCCATAATAAGGGTTTCCATGGTGACATTGCCGACTCTATCAACGCCTGTAACCTTTTGCTGGATCAGCATATTGGTTTCAAGGTTGGTGGTCTGGGAGCGCCCATAAGCGGCAACAGTTGTATTGCCCTTCAGATTCATCTGATACTTGGTTGTGGTTCCTGCTGCGGGATTATATTGCAACAGCACACTGTCTGCAGCGGTAGCGGTAAATGCGGCAGAGATAAAAAGTATTGCCGTCGCTATAATTGAGATGCGTTTCATCATGTAAAACAAGTCTCCTTTCAAGTCCTCCTAAGTATTTAGAGGCTGTTTAAAAGATAATATACCCGTCAGCTTTTCCGGGCTTAATAACATAACAAAATTAGCACACTGCCTTATCTCTGTCAAGAATATAGAAATAATTAATCTTCAATTTTTCTTTTTGTTATAGTACAATTTCTTAGGGATCACACTAAGGAGCAATAATATTAAACAGGATATATTTTTCGAGTATCTATCAATGCGACAGAATATCTGGGAACCTCCTGAGAGATTGCTTCCCTATCTTATAATGTTTACCAAACCTTATATAGGCGAAAATAACGACTTGGGAGTCAGCTCTTTTGAATCCTTTTTAGAAGCTTTGGCTGAAAATTACAATGTGCCTGAAACAGTGGTTTTCTGGAATGAAGCGGCTGAGGTTTGTTCGGAAGGTCATAAGCTCTTGCCGGCAGTTCTTGAGCTGGAAAAAGCTGGAGTCAGAATCCTTGTTTCGGAACAGGCTGTCACAAAATTTAAAATTAAAAACTCTCTCAGGGCAGGCAGATTAGCCAATCACTTTGATCTTGTTGTCGCTATAAATGCTTCGCCTAAACCAGTTATATTTTGAAGGCTTTTATTCTTTGCCGCTAAACTCTTCATATTCTTTTTCTGTTATTAAAGTTTCGCTTATTGTCAGCACGTTGTGGGTAACAGGCTGCTCTAATGGGCGATAGTCTTGATTTGTCAGGTTAGTATTGTCCCAGACTATGCGTCTGAGAACTCCTGTTTTTGTGGTATGTTCTCCTGAAATAAAATATGAAGGTTCTTTTCGTCCTATACGAGCATATCCGCCGTAAATTCTAAGTATTATAAATCCTGGCGGTTTAATATATTTCTTATCTCCGACGTTGCCTATTTCATCCATGGCCTTGTTGGAATTATTGCCTTGTCTCCAGATTGAGGAACGTTTTTCTGAACTGATCAGGAAAGAGTTTATTGTCATTTCCGGTATAAATAGACCGTCCCTGTGGTCTTTGGCGGCATCCTTAAAGAGATGGGGAATTATCTCCATTATTGCACATTTTTCGTCAGGAGCTTCTTTACGGTCTTCTAGAGCTTTTTGCCAAGCAAAGTTGAATATTTCATCTTGCTCTGCTAGCGTCAAATCGCCGTTTGTTCTGCAAGCATCCTTAATTATTTCTATAAGCTCTTCGCGACCCTGTGTATTTTTTATAGGGAATATGGATTTTGGAGTTCCTGGAGTGAAAAATGCTATGAGGTCTTCCATGTTTGCATTATAGCTGCCGCCTTCATCAACTTCAGGAAAGTTGTAGAGAAACGCTATGGTGCCAAGTCTGGGTATAAGTTTGCCTGTAGCGTCTATGTTTTCTTCAACTCCGAAAATAGCTGTTCTCTCAGAGGGATCTGGAGGAGCTAGGGCGGTTTTGATTTCGCCGGCTATTTTCTGGGAATAGGGATTCATGCTTTCAGCAAGTTTCCAAAGAAAATATGGCTTTATTTCGTTTTTTGCAAATAGAGAAGGATCAGAATAGTCTATGATTATTCTTCCTTCGGTCATTATCAGAGAGCCTACTTTATGGTTGTATTTCCCGTTGTAAATTCTTGTAGCATAGTCTAAATATCGGTTGTCCTTATATACTTGTCTTGTCGAATGCTTTTGGTTGTAATCACCGGCTATAACAATATCTTTTTCGCTGTAGATGGTTATGCTTTTGTCGGGAGAGCCCCATATTCTTAAGGGAACTTTTGAATAAACAACAATTTTTTCTCCGTTTTTTTCTTTTATACATTTTGGATCGTCGCTTCCGAGTTTTTCGCCCTCGCTTGTTAATCTGTATTCGCCGAAGTCAAGATCGTAATACTTTGTTTGAGGATCATAAGGATTTCTATATTCAGATTCTGGCAAAGTCGAACTGTCTATGTAAACTCCAGAGCTTTTCTTATATGTTTGCACGTAATTCAGCAATCTCTCTTTAGGAATGCGATTCAGTTTTATAGAGTGAGCTCCATGTGTGCCGTCTATCAGATAGCCTTCAAAAGAGTTGAAGGCGGTTATGTTCAAAGAGTCGTTTTCAGGGCACAGCACAGTAGAGGTGTTGTCAGAAAATTTGACATCTGTATCTGATGTAACTCTTATCATTCCTGGAGTTTCGATTTTTTCAATTTCGAAAAGCTCTGTTCCATGATCGCCTGCGCCTTTTGAAGTGAAGAAAATGGAGTGATGTCCGTAAAGTCTTGCTCTGCGAATTTCGTTGGGGCTGCTGTTATATGGACCCAAAGCGCCTATGTCTAATACTTCTCCGTCATATAGAGCATGTTCTGCCGAAGGGAATCGTCTTTCGAGAATAGCTGAAAGTTTGATGCAGACAGGCTCATCTTTTGAGGTTTTTCCAGCCTCAGTTTTAACTGCTATCTCGGCTTTTGTGTACATGCTGCTTTCAGAAAGAGTTTTGGTTTTTGGGTTTTCGAAGCCTCCGAAGCAAGGGGCGAACTTTGCTTTAAAAGTGCCATAGTCGCTGCTTCCATAGTAAATTCCGTTTTTTACTCCTCCAATTTTAAAGTTTGGTATAGGCCCCAAGGATGTTTCACGGCTTTTTACAGGGCTTTTGAAAGTGTATGTGTCTTTTGCGTCGTAGTTCCAGTGAGTGGCGAATGTTCTGTTAGCATCCAGTTCGGCAATAATGCAGTTTAAAACGCCTTCCGCAAGGTTTGAAGCGACTGAGCGTCTGACATGCTTGGAATATAAAAAGGAATGAGCGCTTTGCATCTTAAAATAAACGGCGAACAATACAAACATCACTGTCATGAAAAGAATGACAATGATAATTCCGTATCCTCTTTTTGAATTCAGCAAATTTTTCATGGGTTCAGGAATATCTCTTTTCCGCGTTTGTAAAAGGAGGTTTCCATAGTAACCGAGTAAACCGAGCCCTTTTCTTTTTTATATCTGTCACGCTCGATAGCCATTTTTACGTGTATTATATTATTGCCTGTTCCTGTTTCGCTTAGACTTCTAGGCTCAATCATGCGATCTGAAGGTTCTGAGAGTGAATGAATTTTGAATGGCTCGCGAACAGTTCTGTAGATTATAAGATCTTGTATGTTTTCCGCTATCACTTGTCTTTGTCCTGAATGGGTTCCGTCTTCCTCGTCGAGAACGGCATTTCGTATTAGTCTGTAAACGGGCACTTCTTCGGAATCTTCATTGAAGTTTGGCATAAGTTCCAGCTCGTAGTCAATGTGAGTTCTCTTGGCAATCTGCGTGCCAAGAGAACTGTCAAATTTGATTCTTGGATCTATCTCGGAAGTCTGTACGGTCATAATAGTGCCGACTTTTGTTATCAGCTCGGAAGCGGAGGCCAATGGAACTGGCGTAGGTCTGACTATGCGGGTGGCTTTCTTTATGTCTTCTCCCATAAAGAAGGTCACTTTTCTGAAAGATTCATTTGCATGAACGGTTTCAACCGAAAATTTCACCAGTTTTTGTTGTTCAATAAAAACTTTGTAAGCGGCTGCTAAAACCATTGCGGTGAGAGCTAAGGCCAATAACATCTCTGTTAGAGTGAAGGCTCTTTTTTCCGATAGGTTTTTGTTGAAACTTTTGTACATATTAGTTGATATTGGCTATCAGCGAGTTAATTTCAAGAGTATCAGGCTTGTTATTTTCAGGGGAGATCCATTCAACTTTTACGCTGATATGTTTCAAGCCAGCGTTACTGTCAGGGTCATCTTTTGTTTTTATGTCTCTTATTTTCACTGTTCTGGTATAAACAGCTTCACCGTTTTCTAAAGTAGGAATAAGCAAATCATTGTCGCTGGATTTGTTATTCAGATCATATTCAACACTGGCTTCACCAGCATCAGATGAACTTAAGATTTCAAAGGGAGCGCCTCTTGCCAACTCTATGGCTTGCTGAGCAAAAGCTAGAGCGACTGCATAACTCTTGTTTTTTTGCCCTTTTGCCATTATTGAGGAAAAAACAATGCCCAAGGATAGCAGTATTGCCAGCAGCAAAACAGTAATCAGAAGCTCTGGAAGAGTATAGGCATTTTTTATACGAGATATCATGTTAAATTTCCAAATGTATTAAGTCGCCTATAGACTTTAACATGAGAAGGAAAATGGGGGCAAGTGAACCGCCTTTTCTGTTGCTGTCTGGTATATTAAAGTTGCATCAAGGTTGTTCTCTATTTTTCAAATCTTAAAGTTTCGACTATTTATTAGCATCTTAAAGCAGTTGTCAGTTTTAGTGTTTGAATCTAAATAATTCAACTCGTCACTCACCACCCAGCACTGATTTTTAAGCTAGCTTAAAAATCCTATCTGTGTCCATCTGTGGATAGAAAAAAATCTGTCCGACAATAAACATTTAGATGCTACACAGCACTAGTGGTTTCATGTGAAACATGGAGATTTTATTATTAAGGTTTTTTGTGTTTTTGATTCAGATCTAGAGTTATAAAGTCGCTGCACCAAGAAAAAAGCTCGCTGCGCAGCAGTTCATAATCTTTTTGGAGTTTTGATAAATCTGTTGGCGAGAGAAGGCCTTCAAGAAGGTCGCTTGCTTTATTGAACAATCCTTGGAGTTCTGAGAGCATTATTTTAAATTTTTCGTCAGGAACTTCTATTATGAAGGCTGGAGCCAATATGCTGTCAGTAATTGCTGCCATAGCTAATTCTCTGTGTTCCACGCGAAACTTAATTTTTATATCAGATGGAGAAAAATTGGGCTTGGAGGAAAGTCTCGAAACTCTTGAAAGAAGTTCCATGGAAACTATTCCTAAAAGAGATGTGCAAGATTCTAAAAGTCTGTCAGGACTTTCCATGTATAGTTTTGAGTCAGCTTCCATGACACGATGGTAAAGGTTTTGTGCGTTTATTTGAAGGAGCTTTGGATCAAGCTTAGGATGTATTTTCAATTCTGAGCCTTTAACAGGAAGTCTTGGAAGTTGCATCAGTCTATTATCTATTTCGCGCAATAAATTTCTGTTTTCCAAGGCTTTCCTTTTAGGAGGGACTTTTATAGCTTTTGGTTCTTCTTTTTCACTTTGAGTCTCTTGTTCAATACGATTTTGTCTTTGTCGCTGAGAACGTTTTTTTCGGATTGTTTCAAGAGAGTTGGCAGTTTCTTTTGCTGTTTCTGCTTCTTTTCTGTTGAAATAAGCTGCAGCGGCAAATAATATCGCATACAGCAAGGAGGCTATGAAGGGAGAGATTTTGTTGAACTCAAAATATAGACCCAAGTTTTTTTCAAAAAACTCCAAAAATATTGTCACTCCATCTAAGACAAGTGAGAGAAAGGGAACGAATTTTAAGGCGAATTCTGGCGATATAAGAGCTAGAATGGCTATTGTAAAAGACATTGGGAATATATATGCAAATATCCAGAGAATAAGCGGGTTTACAATGAGACCTGAAATGGGCAGCGAGCCAAATAAACAGGCTGAAGCTGGTAAAGTGCCTATGTTTGCGGCAGTACTCGCAGCCAAGTATCGGTTGACTGATTGGGGCAGGCGGAGCTTGGAAAATAGTTTTTCAAGAGGCTTTCTTAAAAATATTATAGACAACACTGCTATGAAGCTGAGCACAAAGGCAGGGCTGTACAGATTTGCAGGGTTATAAAGCAAAATAAGCAGGGCGGCTATTGAAATTGCTCTGGTTGGCACGTGTTCCGCATCCAAATAGGCTGTCAAGGCTACGAAAACATACATGAGCAAGGCTCTCCAAACCGATGGTGAACCTGCCGTTAATAACGCATAAAACAAGAGGCATACAGATACGAATATGATTCTGGAAAGAGGGGGAACTCCTGTTTTGTAGAGAATCGCAGTCAAAAATAAAGCCAAGATCATTAAATGTTGACCAGAGACAGCCATTAAATGAGTGATTCCCGTTTTGCGATAGAGTTCGTTGTTTTCCAAAAATGAAGTTTCGCCAAATATTATGGCAGATATGAAAGAAGCATGTTCGGGTTTTAAAATGCTCTGAAGCTTTGTGATTATTTTGTTTCTAAGTGTATCAAAATAGGCGAAAACATGGGACTTTATAATTTTTTCTCCCAGCTTGCAATTTTCAGCTTCAAAACGGACTCGGTTGCTCTTTGGCAATGCCTCCATATAGCCTGTTAAGGTGACTTTACTGTCTGAAACTATGTGGCAGGCAGATGCTGGAGCTTTACATCTTATTGGCATAGGAAGACTTAAGAGCCTTTCACCTGTTCTGTAATAGGATTCACGTAAAAGAAATGAGCATGAGCCGTCCTTCAGCTTTTTTATGGAACCTGAAAATATGCCTGTGATTTCCCCTTTTGTTCCCTCAAGGGTTTGAAGATCTTTTGTGGCTAAGCTTGGAGTAAATTTGACTGCAGCATAAAACATGGAGGCTAAAATGGCAGCTGCAGCAAGCAAAGATATTAAAGCTTTTTTATTCTTTGCTTTGAAAGATGCCGCAAAGCAAAGAATTGAAGCTGCAAGCCAGAGGAGGGCATACTCAGTAGGGAAAATTGAAGATACAAGGAGGCCTGAAATAAAAAGAGCTGTGAAGAGAGTCACAGTGTCGAGTTTCAGGGTTTTGACAACATTCTTAGGGGGTCTCAAGTTTTTGCTCTCTGTTTATTTTTAGACCTATTGTTTTATAGTATGAGATTTTTTCTTTTCCCATGCCTTTGATTCTTTTTGAAAAATCATCCCAATCATCAAAAGGACGTTTCTTTCGTTCTTTTATGATCTGATCGGCTATTGCAGGAGAAATATATTTACAGGCTGTTAATTCCGAATAGGTTGCGTCATTAAAAGTGATTAGTTCGGGCGAGGCTGTTTGGTAAGACTGAGTTACAGATTGTACCGCAATTTTTTTTCCTTGTTTGTATATTGTTACATCAAGCTTTTGCAGACTCTCTTTGAAAATATCTTTTGCTTGTGTAACTGGAGGCTTCATAAAAAGATGTAAAGCTCCTAAGGCTAATACTAAGGAAATAAGAATACGCAAATGCTTGCAGTTTTGTGAATTCAGGCGAGGCATATCAAGATACCTCTTTGGGTAGTTTTAAATAATATCTCGCCATTTTTCCTCAAGGGTTGAAGTCTTGGCAAGTCCAGTAAACTTTTTTCAAAGCTTTTACCAGCGGCCGGGTCGTTTTTTATAGCTATTTTTTGCCAAGAGCTTTTCTCTATTTTATATTCTGTGAAGAGATATTCAGGAAAAAAATCATATATTTCGTTAATAACAGGCACAGCGGAAGAATCAAGAAGCTCTGAAATTGCGAAAACAGGCACAAAAGGATAAAGCAAGGTTCCCAGAAGTTTTCTGGTTCTGTAAGAGAGGCTCAAGGTTTTATGTCGGTTAAAGAAGTTCGCAGCCATTGAAATCACAGCGTGGGGTTTGTTTCTTTCTAGTATTTGTTCTTCAAGTCTCATGAGGGCGGTGAGCAAGAAGCTTGTTTCAAGATCTGTCTCTTGTTCAGCTGCTTTTTGCTCGATATTGAGAAGAGAAAACCAATGGCTGAGCCTGTTATATGCGGAGTCATAGAGGCTCTCGGGATTATCATGGTCTGTAAGCAACGCGAGTCTTACGGCATCGCTGCCGTACTCTTTAAAAACCTGAGGTTCAAGATTTGTGAAGTTTTTTATAGGGTTAGGAATCTTGAACCCAGGTTTTCCGAGCAGCTGTTGTACTCTGATGTTGAGGTCTTCGGAAAGGGTCTCTGCACTATTGTCAGAGAGAAGTCCTGATTTTGAGAGCTGTTTCTCGTAAGATTGAGGATTATATCTGAGGCTCAATATCCGAGAATCTTTTTGAGACGAGCCATTTTATAATCTTCAAGCTTCATTTCATCAACGGCAAACTTGTAGAGAGAATGAGCTTGATTGATCAGGTCTCGGTTGAGCAGTTTTTCACCGCATGAGATTAGAGCTTTAATTTCAAACATGAAAAACTCGTGATCCGTGGGTGCGGCTTCTTTTTCTGTTTCAAGAATAGCGTCTAGGACATCGCCATAGTCTTCATTTTGATACATGCTGCAAATCATGGAAACCGCATTAGCTGTGTCAAGGAGAGCCATGATTTCTTCGGTTGTTGCTTCATCTTGGAGCTTGGCTGTTTCTTCAACAGCTCTGGTTATCCAAAGAGCTTCAGGCGTCATATTGAAGAAGCTGTCATAGGCTGCTGAAATGCAAACTGATATGTCAAAGAGCCTGAGTTCTTCTGCAGAGATTAGTTCATCTTCGTCAGGGTTGTCGTTTTCGTAATTGTATCCTGCGGGAGGTATTCTGTTGAAAAGGTTTTGTATTTCGTTGTGAGCCTCTTCGAAGCGTTGTTCAGCATAATACTGATAGGCGTTTTGCAATAAAGCGGGAGAAAAATACTCGGGTTCCTGTGCTGAAAGCATGGAAGGTATGGCGAAAACGGACACAAACAAACAAGCTGACACAAACAACGCGGTCAGATTTGTTAAGCTAAGAAGTTTTTTCATTCTGTCTATCCTTTGTTTAACCAGTTAACAATTGTCTTTTGCAAACAAATACAGCATACAAGAAAAGCCTTTTAAATGCAAGATATGCCAATGAAAAACTCTAGTGCTTTGTTTTTGTCTAAAACTTTCTTGCACGTCACTCAGCACTCGCCAATGTCTTTTAGAGCATTGCTAAAAAATCAAATTCATTGATTATTTTCACTCCGAACTTTTCGGCTTTTTGCTTTTTAGAAGAGTTATAATCCAGCGGTTCATTGGAGCCTATTACCAAATAGTCTGTTTGTTTGGTGGTTGAAGATTTCACTTTTGCGCCGTTTGCAACAGCTAGTTCTGATAGTTTGTTGCGAGGCATTGTGGCAGAGCCTGTAAAAACAAATTCCAAACCTTTGAGTTTGCTTTCTTCTGTACTTTGTTGTTTGTCCGGGCCTTTCCACCACTTGGCTATTGCCTCAAACAGGGGTTTGTTGCAAGGAGTTCTGATAAATTCTAGAACACTGTTTCCTATTACAGCTTCTTCTTTTTCTTCCTCAAGAAGATCTTTCTCAGTAAAACTTAAAAAGTTTTCTAATGAATTATTTGCCAAATCGGCGAGCTCAGCACTTCTAACTTTGCCTACATTGGGTATGCCAAGGGCACAAATTATATTGGCAAGAGGCTGTTTTGCTGCTTCTGCTATGCTGGCAATTATTTTTTGAGCGGATTTTTCTTTGATAGAGTCAACGGCAGCTAAATCTGTTTCATTCAGAGTAAAAATGTCTTCAAGCTTGTTGATTAATCCACTTTCTATTGCGCCTTCAACTCTTTTTATGCCGAAATGCTCTATTTCAGCACATTTAACAAAGTTTAGAGTTCTGTTCAGCAGAAAACCGAAACATTCAGGGTTTGAGCAGGTTACTAGAGTGAATGAACGCATGCTTGGAAGTATGTTTTCATCTGAATCTTGCTCTGAATTTTCTTCGTCTGGATCTGCATCTTCATTTTTGTCTGAAGAAGAGACTTTTCTAAGTTGAGAAGTTATTTCAGTAGGCATAGAACAAAGTGGGCAAATAGTAGGCAGCTCAATTATTTTTTCGGTTCCGTCGCGTTCTTCTACGATTGGTTCTATTATTTGCGGAATTATATAGCCGGCTTTTTCAAGGAAAACAACGTCACCGAGCCTTATGTCTTTTTCTTTGATAAAATCCGCATTATGAAGAGTGGCTTTTGAAACAGTTGTACCAGCAATTTGAACAGGCTCGAGATCTGCTACGGGGGTCAGTCTGGTTCTGCCAGGTTGCCATCTGACGTTTATAATTTTTGTTTTTACAGCTTCCTGAGGATATTTGTAGGCTAATGCCCATCTCGGCGATTTAGCTGTGGTTCCAAGTTCTTGTTGAGCGGCCAGATTGTCTATTTTCAAGACAATGCCGTCTATGTCGAAGTCGAAATCAGCCTTTTCATTTTTTATGTTGTTTATAAAAGCCGTAATTTCTTCAAATGTTGAGCAGGTTTTCCATCGCACATTTATGTTGAAGCCCTCTTTGTGGAGGAAGTTCATCACCTGAGTGTGAGTTTCAAAACCAAGTTCAAAAGCTTGAGCTATGCCATATACCATGACTCTCAGGCCTCGCTTGCTCACTGTCGTTGGCTTTAATGATTTAATTGTGCCTGAGGTGAAGTTTCTGCTGTTTTTGAAAAGTTTTGGCTTTTGGTGACTAAGCTTTTCAAATGCTTCTTGATATTTTTCAAGCTTTTCTTGAAGTTGCGGATCAGGAGCACCGCTAAGAGTTAGAGAACTTTGCAATTGTTTTTCGATCTGAGAAAGCTCCATTTCTTTTTCTTCAAGTTTTTTGTCCGCTTCTTGTATAATTTCTTCATTGCATTGATTGAAGGTGGATAAAGGCGTATAAATTTCGCCTCTTATATCCATGTCAAAGTCGGAAGCAATTTTGAGAGGCAGGTTGCGTATTGTTCTGGCATTTTCTGTTATAATATCGCCAGTTTGACCGTCTCCTCTTGTTACAGCTGTTTGCAGTAATCCTTCTTGATATTTGAAAGAGCCTGAGACACCATCTATTTTTAATTCGGCTACAACCGGAAAAGGGTTTTTACCTAAAGTTTTCTCACATCTTTCCAGCCAGTTTGCTATTTCAGCCTCGTTGTAGGAGTTGTCTATGCTGAGCATTGGAACTCTGTGTGTTTCTTTCTCAAATGAAGTGCTGTCTTCTCCGACTCTTTGAGTCGGGGAGTCTGGAGTGATTAGATTCGGATTTTCACTTTCAAGCTTTTCGAGTTCTTTCATCATGTAATCGAAGTCCTGATCAGATATGACAGGTTCCGATTTTACATAATATAGATATTCGTGGTGTCTTATTTGTTCTCTTAGAGAGTTTATTTGAATTTCAGGAGTTTTTGTCATGTGAGTTGAAACATAGCTGTGTTAATAAACTGCAAACCGCTGTCCGTGCCTATCCAAAGAATCTCGCCATAAAAGCTTAGCGCTCTGATGGGCAAAGGTCTATAGGGTTTGTCTGGCACTATTTGTTTGATAGAGCCGCCTTGGGTTACAACTGCCAAGCCTTGCTCTGTGCCTACCCAGAGATTGCCTTTGTGTCCAAGAACAGTATTTATTTTGTTGGAGGGCAGGTTGTTAAGTGTGGTAAATAGTTCAGCGGAATGTTTTATTGGCATGCCGAACTCATTCAATGGAGGTAAAATGCGGAAGAGACCGCTGTTTGTTGCTAGCCATAGATGCGTTCCGTCAAAGCCGACAGAGTTGACAGGGGAGTTGATGTTTAAGTCTGAATATTCGATTCTTTTCCAAGAGTTAGGGTTGGAAGCGGGTAGAGAAAGTTCCCAAATACTGAGGCAAGAGTCTTGTATAATAAAAAGTTTTGAACCGGTTCTGAGAAGGTTTCTGCACCAATTATATCGCAGCCCGTTATTTGTGGAGTCTTTGTCTATTTTTACTGGGTTTTCGTCTTTTTCTGTTACTAAATAAAGACCAGTTTGTGTGGAAAACCAAGTGGAAGCCCCATCTTGCAGAGAATCCCAAATGAGAGATATGTCTATATTTGATGTGATAAATTTGTTTTTAGTTCTTTTAGCTACCCCGTAAAATCCTGAGACAAACAGAGTATCTTTTGAAAGCAAGAGTGAGGTTGCCTGTTCAAAAGGGAAGGTGCCGTCTGCTGAAGTATACTCGGTTATATGGCCGTTTATATATGTTGCTGCACCTTCTTCTGTCGCTGCCCAGACGCTTCCGTCGGGCTCTATTAAAATGTCGTTGACAGGAGCAGTGGTTATCAAGTTGCTGAAAGGTGTCGGTATGACAGATGAACTTTTGACTGGAGTAATCAGCTGGGTGGTTTCTTTTAGCAAAGCGGAAGTGTCAATTGTGACATAAGCTGTTTCTTTTCTAGGAGGTTTTTCACGGCTGGTGGTTGAAACTTGTCGGAGAATAAAAAAAACCGCTAAAATGAATAGCAGATGAATCCAGCCAGGTATGGATGAAGAAGGTTTGCGGTTTGTCATATCAGAACATTTCCTCCATTGTGAGCGGTACAGCTTGCTTGCCTTTTATTATGGCAATTTCCGATGGGCGCACTTGGTTGCCGTATTTGTCAAAGCCGCCTGCGCCTATTATGCTGTCCCATCCGTGCAGAGAGCCCAGTATCTCTCTGATGATTTTTCTGTCTGCTGTTTCTTGTCTGAGTGCAATAGCTAAAATCATCATTGCTTCATAAGATATAGCTGCGTCAGCATTTGCGATTTTTTCAAACTTTTCATTGTAGGCTGAGAGAAAATAGTCGGCTCTTTGTCCGCCGGAGCGTGGGTTGAATGGCAAGGTCACTACTACTGACTCGGAGTCCATTCCTGCGAGCCTTATAAAGGATTGGGAGCTCATACGGTTGGCTCCTAAGATAGTGTTTTCGTACTTTATTTCACGCAGTTGGAGGACGAGAAGAGCTGAAGTTTTTTCGGGAGCTAGTATCAGAGTGTAATCAGGGTTATAAACCTTCAACACATCCAAAGTTTCTTTGAAGTTGAGTTCCTTATTAGATACAGGAAGAGTGACCGACAGACTTTGCCCTGCTTTTTGTGCCAAGTCAATATAGCGTTTTGCACTCTCATATCCGTATAGTTCGTTGTCATAAATTATTATAAAACTTTTAGCTTTGAGGATATCGTTAGTGTAATTAACAAGGGCTTCAAATTGTGCTATGTCGTCACTTATAGTTCTGAATGTGTACTGCGAACTTTTCGCAATATCGAAATGAGTGCAAATTGGAGTTAAAAAAGGAGTTTTTGAACGCTCCGCAAGTAATTGAATAATTCTTGCATCTTTGGGCAAAAAACCGCCTATGATAGCTGTGACATGGTTTTTATATATCAGGTCTCTTGCAGTTTGAGCCGTTTTTTCAAGATTATTTTCAGTGTCCTTGATTAGCAGTTCAATGGTTTTTCCCTGAATGCCTCCAGCTTCGTTAATATTATCTCTTGCTAGTATCAATCCGTTTAAAGCCTGTTTCGAACGTTCAGAATGTTCACCTGTGAAGGGAAAAATTACTCCGATTTTAATTGTGTTGTTTTGGAAATCCAATAGAAGAAATAAAACAAGCATTAGAAGAGGAATAGCAGACAATTGATATATGTCGAATCCTTTAAGTGTTTTAGTCAAGTTCTTGATAAAAGCAATGATAAAGTTGTCGCGTTTTTTCATATAAATGTGTTTCTGATGTAGGTTAAGAAAAGTATGAAAAGACCCATGTAGAGTGCTAAGGAAAAAAAGTAGAGGAGGGCAAAAAAGAAAAATGGCATTTCTCTTATAACCCTGTTCATTATTTCGTGTTTAGTTTCTTCAAAAATAGGTTCTGCATGTTGAAGTTTATCAAAGCAATTAATAATAAATGCGCCGAGGCCTATAAAGCCCAAAGCAAAACCGAATGCGGAAGCAAAAACAGGGGTATAGGCGTTGGATGGGGCTGTGTTATAAAGTGTGTAAGCTAAAACTAAACTGGCTGCTAAAAGAACGCAAAAAACCGAAGAGAATTGAAACAGCCATTTCCACATGAAATCTTTCATAGATAGTATCCAATCGCCTTGTTTCAACAATAATACCTAACAAACTTCTGAAAAGCCACATAAAAACATAAAATTTCTTCTGAAAATATTCGCTGCTTTAAGACTGTAATTCGACAATAAGTCCATCTGGCTCAGCTTGTAAAGCTTTAACAAGAGTTATTGAACCGCTTAAGTTCTTTTGAGGAGCTAAAACCTTGCAGGGAATATATTCGTCAGAGAGACCACAATAGTAGCCATCTTCAAGTGTTTCCCAGATTACTCTGAGCTGTTTGTTTTCATAGCCCTTATAGGCTTCTAATACAAGCTTGTCGCGTAATTTTTCTATTTCGCCTGAACGTCTGATTTTAATATCTTCTGGAACCTGGTCTGGCATTTCAGCTGCTGGAGTTCCTGATCTTTTGGAATATCTGAAAATATGAATTCTTGCGAACCCTATTTTTTCCAAGAAAGCCAAGGTTTCTTGATGTTCTTCATCTGTTTCGCCTGGAAAGCCTGTTATAAGGTCTGTTCCTATAGAAGCGTTCGGCATTGTGTTTCTTATTTTGTTGACCGTATCAAGATAGTCAACGGCTTTGTATGGGCGATTCATTGCTTTGAGAATACGGTCACAGCCAGATTGCAGTGGCATATGGAAGTGGTGGCAGATCTTTTTTGAGCTTTGTGCCAGTTCTATAAGCTCATCAGTGGTTTCCAGAGATTCAACTGAACCTAGCCTTATCCTTGCAATACCTTCTATTTTTTCCAGTTTTCTTAAAAGTTCTGGAAGCGAGGGCTCATAGTGTCCTAAGTGAATTCCTGTTAATACTATTTCTTTAAAACCTTGCTTAACTAATTCCTGAGCTTCATTGTAAACTTCGGATATAGCTTTTGAACGTTCTTTGCCTCTAATTCTGCAAACTATGCAATAGGAACAGAACTGTGAGCAGCCGTCTTGAATTTTTAAAAAAGCTCTTGTATGGCCGTTATGATAGTGAGCAGTATTATTCTGCGTTGCTTCTATTCCGAATACATCCAGCATTTTTTTGACAGCTTCTTTTGTTGTTTCTGTTAAAATATAATCGGCATTCTGTAAACTCTTACCTGATTTTTCCGCAAGCAAAGCTTCACAACCAGAAAGAATTACTGTGCTGGAGGGAAAACGTTTTTTCAAGGATCTAATAGTTTGTGCTGTTTTTTGGGAAGCTCGCCCAGTTACAGAGCAGCCGTGGACTATGCAAAGTTCAGGAGAGTTTTCTGACATTTGCAAGCCTAAATCAGTAAGGTGTTTTGCCAAGTTGTCAGCATCGCATTGACTCACTTTGCAGCCAAGAGTTTTTATGGAAAATGTGTACATATTCAGTTTAAATCCAATATGGAGAAAGAAGATTAGCCAGAGCGATGATAGGTGCTGTGTCGGCTCTGAAAAGTCTTTTGCCAAGCCATATTGGCTGCCACGAAAGCTTTATGAGTTTTTCAGCTTCTTCTTGGGTAAAACCACCTTCAGGACCTGTTGCCAAGTAAACTTTCTTGCTTTCGGTATCTGCTTTTTGGAGAGAATTTATACTTTGCTCTAGAGG
>JGI24710J26742_10000928_pt1 | contig 27341 bp, 22 predicted proteins | sample BioPla2DNA2_FD_26742 | JGI IMG/M metagenome (IMG submission 26742)
TACAGCCATATCCGGTCAGACAGCTGATGCTGCCCAAGAAGTATCTAAGACTATTCAAGATATTGCTCATGGAGCATCGGATCAAGCTAGGCTTACTGAAGAAGGTTCACATAAGGCTGCTACCCTGGGAGATAATATAACTAAGGTAAAGGAATACATAAGCAGTGTTAATGAATCATCAGATAAGGTTAGTGACGTTGTAGACACAGGTCTAGTTGAGATAAACTCTCTATATGAAATTACCAATGAAAGTACAAGTGCCATAGAGGAAATAGCTAGAGTTATTGCCGATACCAGTTTGAGTTCTAATAAGATTGGTGAAGCAAGTAATGTTATTGAGACAATTTCCGCTCAGACTAATCTACTTTCTCTTAATGCTTCCATTGAAGCTGCTAGAGCAGGGGAGGCAGGTAGAGGCTTTGCTATAGTTGCAGGTGAGATTGGAAAGCTAGCTGAACAGTCCAAGAGCTCTGCTAACACTATTAATGAAATTGTAAAGGAGCTACAAGACAATATTGCTATAGCAGTTAAGTCTATGGAGAGAGTAACTAATATTTCTAAGGAACAAGCAGAAAGCGTTATTAATAGTAAAGATAAGTATCAACTAATCGCAGATGCGATGCGACTAACAAGTAAGGCAGTGGATCAGCTGGAGGCATCTGGTGATATTATGGATAATATGAAGGAAGAAATCATGGATGTCCTACAGAATCTATCAGCTATAGCTGAAGAAAATGCTGCATCTACACAGGAGGCTTCCGCAACAGCTCAGGAAGAGACAGCAGCTGTTGAAGAGATTGCTAATGCAAGTGAAGGTTTATCAGAATTGGCTAGGGGCTTGCAAATATTAGTTGCTAAGTTCAAGGTATAAAGGCATATAATATTAGTATATATATTAGGGATTGAAGGTTAAGGCTTTCAATCCCTTTAATAATTAGTAGAAATATGGACCTAATTAAGTTATAATCAAAGAATGAAAACTATAAGGAAAGACCTATGTAATGAACTTGTCAAGGAAGCAGGAGGCAAAGAATGAAAATATTAATAGCATCAGATATACATGGCTCAGCCTATTATTGTGAGAAACTTATTAAGGCATATAGATGTGAAAAAGCAGATAGATTACTGATTTTAGGAGATATCCTATATCATGGTCCTAGAAATGATCTACCTAGGGATTATGACCCTAAAAAGGTTATAGCCCTTCTTAATGAGATGTCAGATGAGATTTTATGTGTTAGAGGTAATTGCGATACAGAAGTAGATGGGATGGTTCTGGAATTTCCGATTATGGCGGAATATTGTATTCTCTATCTTGATGGACATATGATTTTTTGTACCCATGGTCATAAGTATGGAGAAACCAATCCTCCTCCTCTAAAGCGAGGGGATATATTGCTTAATGGCCATACCCATGTTCCAAAATATAAGAAATATGATAAGTACACTTATATGAATCCTGGTTCTGTATCTATACCAAAGGAGAACAGTGTCAATGGATATATGATTCTTGAGGATAATACATTTACCTGGAAGGACCTTGATGGACAAAAGTATATGGAATATCGGGTGTGAGAATATTAAGGAAAGGCAAGATGAGATATGATAACAGACCTGACAGAAGGTAATATTAGCAAAAAGCTGTGGGCGTTTTCAATTCCTATGCTAATAAGTGTTATATTTCAACAGCTCTATAATATAGCTGACAGTGTAATTGCCGGCAAGTTTATCGGTGAGGATGCTCTTGCGGCAGTAGGGGCTTCCTATCCAATTACTATGATATTTATGGCTGTTGCCATCGGCTGCAATATAGGGTGCTCGGTTGTGGTGTCCCAACTATTTGGCGGCAGGAAGAACAAGGAAATGAAGACCGCTATTACAACTACATTCATTACGGTTGGAGTTTTAAGTGTAGTTCTTACAGTGGTGGGATTATTACTAAGTAATAAGCTTATGAGAATTATTAATACTCCTGACAATATATTTAAGGATGCATCCATCTATATTAATATATATATGGGAGGCCTCATATTTCTATTTTTATATAACATATGTACAGGAATATTTAATGCTTTGGGGGATTCAAAAACTCCTCTATATTTTCTTATAGGGTCCTCCTTAGGTAACATATTTTTAGATTGGTTTTTTGTTGTAGTATTTGGCATGGGAATAGACGGAGTTGCTTGGGCTACTTTTATATGCCAGGGAATAGCAGGAATCCTATCTTTGATAACCCTGATTAGACGCTTAAAAACAGTAAAAACAGAAGGAAAAGTGATACTTTTTTCAGGCTCTATGTTTAAAAAGATAAGTCTTATTGCCATACCAAGCATATTCCAGCAAAGCTTCATATCAGTAGGGAATATTATTATTCAGAGTCTTATTAATGGATATGGGTCTTCTATTATTGCGGGATACTCAGCTGCTTCAAAGCTGATGGTCTTTGGTACAACGTCACTTTCTACTGTAGCTAATGGGATGTCAAGCTTTACTGCCCAGAATATTGGAGCTGGTAAAACTGGAAGAGTAAGCAAGGGATTTAAAGCGGGATGTATTATGGGCTTAATAGTAGCATTGCCCTTCTTTGTTATATATTTCTTCTTTGGTGATATGGTTTTAAAGCTCTTTTTAAACTCTGATAGCAAGCTGGCATTTGATACTGGTAAGGAATTTCTAAAAATTATTGCACCATTCTTTCTAGCAATCTCCATAAAGTTTATGGGAGATGCTGTTCTACGTGGAGCAGGATCTATGGGATGGTTTATGGTGACTACATTTGCAAGTTTGTTTATACGGATTATTCTTGCTTTTGTCTTATCTAAAAGCCTGGACACCACTGGTATATGGCTGGCATGGCCTGTTGGTTGGACACTAGGGATGATATTGTCACTGATTTTTTATATAAAGGGTGTATGGAAGCGAAAGCTTGAATAAAAATAGATACATATGTACCAAACTCATATAATCTATATAGATACAGGATTAACATCCTAAATAATTGTTGGTACTGTTGGTATATAATATAAGTATGTCTATATAGACAATGTTTTAATAGGTTCATAGTACAAATAGATTGAGGTAAATAATAATGAAGATTATTGCACATAGAGGCTACAGTGGTAAGTATCCAGAAAACACAATGCTCGGGTTTAAAAAAGCGGCTGAAGCCGGTTGTGATGAAATTGAACTGGATGTTCAAATTACAAAAGATGATATTTTGGTTATTATTCATGATGAAGACATTCGGCGTACAACTGATGGACGGGGACTGGTTAAAGATTATTCATATGAGGAATTGCTACAGTTTAATGCAGGGCACTTGCAAGCAGAGGAATTTGGATTTCATCCAATTCCAACACTTGATGAGTATTTGGACTGGGTCAAGGATGTTCCTATTACCACTAACATAGAATTAAAAAATCGTAAGTATTATTATGAAAAGTTAGAGGAGAAAACAATAGCTTTGATTGAGTCCTATCAATTGGAGAATAAGGTAATACTCTCTTCTTTTAATTATGCATCCCTTGTGAAATGTAAGCAGCTAAGGCCAAATATAGAATGTGGGGTTATCTCAGGACAAGCTGAGATATGGAATGGGGGATATTTTGCAAAGACCTTTGGGTTCGAAAGCTATCATCCCGATTATAAAAAACTTACAATTGGCACGGTACGTAATTGCATCGAATATGGAATTAAGGTAAATGTATGGAATGTTAATACAATAGAAGCTCTTAAGGATATATATAATATGGGATGTAATGGAGCTATTACAAATTATCCTGACTTATGCAAAAAATGGCTAGAGGATAAAATTTAATTAAATAAAAGAGGCATCATTTTGTAAGGATTAATTTTCTTCTTCCTTATATGATGCCTCTTTTTATATTGAAAGTTTTTACTTAACTAACTAAAGGCAATTAGTATTCGGTAACTATATTGACAAAATGTGATTCAAGTAATAGAATATTATTTAATTCCGAGTAAAATAATAGGTATTAAAACAGTATGATATTCACCTATAAGCAGATTAGGCCGAGAAAGACAGGAAAATTTCTAATCTGCTTATCATAAAAAATTATAGAAAGGTTAGTGTAGACAATGAATAATGAATTAATAAAAATTATAGATTTATATACCTCTACAACTGAGAATAAGGAGATACTTAGTGGCCTTAATCTGACAGTTAATAAAGGGGAGGTCCATGTTATCATGGGACCCAATGGAGCAGGAAAGTCCACTCTTATGAATGCTATTATGGGTCATCCAAGGTATGAGGTTACTGCTGGTAGGATAGAGTTTGAAGGTGAAGATATAACTGAACTTAAGACTGATGAAAGAGCAAGAAAGGGAATATTTTTATCATTTCAAACTCCAGAAGAGGTTCCTGGAATTACGGTTGAAGGAATGCTTAAAGGTGCTAGGTTCGCAGCTACAGGGGAACCTGTAAGATCAATACGCTTTCGTAAGGAAATGAAAGAGAAGCTAGATATATTACAATTCGATGAAAGTTATGCCACTAGATATCTTAATGTTGGATTCTCTGGAGGAGAAAAGAAGAAAAATGAAGTGTTTCAGATGATGATGCTTAATCCAAAGCTGGCAATCTTAGATGAGATCGATTCTGGTCTTGATGTTGATGCAATTAGGTCAGTTGCTAATGGAATTAATAATTATATGGATGAAGATAAATCCCTTCTTATCATAACCCACAGCAATAAATTACTTGACTATGTTAAGCCTGATTTTGTTCATATTCTTATGGACGGAAGAATTGTAAAAACAGGAGATGCTTCTGTTGCCAAGGAAATTATTGATAATGGTTTTATGGAATATAAAGAAGTTGTTGACCTATAGGAAGGGAGCTTAGTGCGAAGAAAGGCATGGTTATTTAATATGGACAAGAAAAAGACCTTTGTAGAGGATATTGACCGCAGTATATATGATATAAGAAATGAAGATAGATATAGCTATAAGTCAGATAAGGGTTTGACTAGAGATATTATTATAGAGATCTCCAAGCAAAAAAATGAACCTAAGTGGATGTTGGACTTTCGACTAAAGTCCCTTAAGACCTATGAGAATACAGCCCTTCCCACCTGGGGACCTAATCTGGATGATCTGGATATGGATAATATCGTAACTTATGTAAAGCCAGATACCAAGATGAAAGGAACTTGGGAGGAAATCCCCAGTGAAATTAAAGATACATTTGTCAAATTGGGAATCCCAAAGGCGGAGCATGAATATCTGGCAGGAGTTGGAGCTCAGTATGACTCTGAGGTAGTATATCATAGCATTAAGGAAGAACTGGTAAAGCAAGGTGTTATATATTCAGACATGGAGTCTGCCATAAGAGATTATGAGGATATTGTTAAGGAGTATTTTATGAAGCTGGTTCCACCTAATGACCATAAGTTTGTTGCTCTTCATGGGGCAGTTTGGTCCGGTGGCTCTTTTGTATATGTACCAGAAGGAGTTGAAGTGGATATTCCTCTCCAATCTTACTTTAGATCCAATTCACCAGGAGCAGGTCAGTTTGAACATACTTTAATTATTGTAGAAAAAGGTGCAAAGCTTCATTTTATAGAGGGTTGCTCAGCCCCTAAGTATAGTGTAACTAATCTTCATGCAGGATGTGTGGAGCTTTATGTGAAGGAGGACGCTACCCTAAGATATTCAACAATTGAAAACTGGTCTAGGAATATGATGAACCTTAATACAAAACGGGCTGTTGTTGATAAGAATGGAAGTATTGAATGGATATCTGGTTCATTTGGCTCTAAGGTTTCTATGCTCTATCCTATGAGTATATTAAAGGGTGAGGGAGCAAGATCTGAATTTACCAGCATTACATTTGCAGGGAAAGGGCAGATATTAGATACAGGAACAAAGGTTGTTCACTCAGCACCTTATACCTCATCTACTATTAATACTAAATCCATATCTAAAGGTGGAGGTCAGGCAATATATAGAGGTTCAGTTACTGTGACCCCCAATGCCCATCACAGCAAATCTACTATCTCCTGTGAATCCCTTATGATGGATGACATATCAGTATCGGATACAATTCCGGTTCTTGATATAATGAATGATGAGGTAGAGATTGGTCATGAAGCAAAGATCGGAAAGATAAGTGATGATACAATATTCTATCTCATGAGCAGGGGAATAAGTGAAGAAGAAGCTAAGGCTATGATTGTACGCGGATTTGCCGAGCCAATAGCTAAGGAGCTACCCCTAGAATATGCTGTAGAGATGAATAATCTCATTAAACTTGAGCTAGAAGGAAGTATTGGATAGGAGTGAAATAGTGTGAAGAAAAAACATCTTCACATAGAAGAAAGGTATGGATATTTATATGAATAATTATTTAAAGAATATAAATCCGACCCCAGTAAGAACCTGGAGCTGGCTAGGAGTTAATGATATAACAATTGATGATAACCTGTCCCATATTGATGCTTTAGATAATAATGTATCCTATCAGGTTTTTCATGATAACGATATCAATGTAAAGCTTGAGAGTATGTCAGATGACTATAATGCTCTAGAAGTTTTGAAGAATATAGAGTTTAGAGGTATTAGTGAGGAAGTCAATAATCAGCTTCTAAAGAGTTATAATAGTGGGTTTTATGCAGAAACTGAAGAAAACAAGAGGATAAAGGACCTCATAAGAATTGACTATATTCTTGATAGAGAACAGCCTGTAATTGTAGATAATAATGGGATATATGCTAGAGAGAATAGTGAAATCACAGTTGTTGTTAATTATATGTCTAGAGATGAGTTTAAAGGGACCCATAACGGCTTATTCAGAGTCTATGGGGAGAAGGGTGCTAAGATTAACCTAGTAATATTACAAAATCTTTCTGAAAAATCTACCCACCTTAATACCTGTGTGGCCAATCTTGAGGATAAGGCCACAATAAATTACATCATTGTGGAATTAGGAGCTAAAAACTCTGTAACCAACCTTGTCACTAACCTACAAGGGGATGAAAGCTCTGCAGCCGTCCATACAGTTTATATGGGTGATAAGGAAAAGGTTATTGATATTAACTATATAGTGAATCATTTTGGAAGAGAGACTAAGAGTAATATTGAGGTTAAGGGTGTTCTTCAGGATAAATGCAAGAAGACATTTAAGGGGACTATTGATTTTAAAAAAGGTTCTGCTAAATCTGTAGGTAAGGAAGATGAATATACAGTATTACTTAGTGATGAGATAAGAAATAGATCAGTTCCCATGCTTTTATGTAGGGAAGATGATGTGTCTGGAGAACATGCAGCAAGTGCAGGAAAGATTGATGAGGATAAATTATTCTATCTAATGACTAGAGGGTTTTCTAAGGCTGAAGCAAAGAAGTTGATTGTTGAAGCTGCCATTAATCCTATAATTGATTTAATTCCAGATGAAGTATCTAGAAATCTTATATATGAAGGGGTTAGGAGGAAATTAAGAGATGAGCAATAGTATCATAGGAGATTTCCCTGCCTTAAGCCAAAAGATTAATGATAAAAGACTTGTTTACTTGGATAGTGCAGCTACTACACAAAAGCCATATTCGGTTATAGGTGCAGTTGATGACTATTATAAATATAATAATGCTAATGCTCACCGAGGTGCCTATAGCCTTGCTATGAAGGCGACTAAGGCTTATGAGGATGGAAGAACAGTAGTTAAGAACTTTATAGGAGCCCGTAGTGAGAATGAGATCATATTCACAAAAAGCGCAACGGAAGGGTTTAATATAATTGCATATAGCTATGGGATGAAGTATATCAATGAAGGTGATGAGATAGTATTATCAATTGCTGAGCATCACTCTAATCTTATCCCATGGCAGCAGTTGGCTAGATTAAAAAATGCTAGTCTTAAATATATGTACCTTAATGAGGATGGCATTATATCAGATGAGGAGATAGAACATAAGATAACAAGTAAGACTAAGCTTGTGTCTGTAACCCAGGTATCTAATGCCCTAGGGACTGTTCAACCAGTAGAGAAGATAATCAAGAGGGCCCATGAAGTAGGAGCTGTTGTTGTAGTTGATGGAGCTCAAAGTGTGCCTCATCAGAGGGTTAATGTCTCACATTTGGATGCGGATTTCCTAGTATTTTCAGGACATAAGATGCTAGGGCCTATGGGAATTGGTGTCCTATACGGGAAAGAAGAGCTTCTTAATGATATGCCACCATTTCTATATGGTGGAGATATGATTGAATATGTTACTGAGCAGGAGAGCACATTTGCTCAGTTACCTTATAAATTCGAAGGAGGGACTCAGAATATTGGAGGGGCAGTTGGACTGGCGGCAGCCATAGAATATCTTGAGAACTTTGGCTTAGATAGGATTGTATCAATAGAAAAAGATCTTATAGGCTATGCAATAGATAAATTATCACANGTACCCCATGTAATACTCTATGGTAGCCGTAACATAGATTATAAAAGTGGAGTATTATCCTTTAATGTTGAGNANGTTCATCCCCATGATGTTGCCACAATACTGGATTCCTATGGGGTGGCTATAAGGGCGGGACATCATTGCGCCCAGCCTTTGATGAAATATATGAATGTCAATGCAACCTGTAGAGCAAGTGTTTATCTATATAATAATAAAGAGGATATTGATATTCTCGCCGAAGCTTTAGGAAATACAAGGAGGTGGCTAGGTTTTGGATCTTAATAGCTTGTATTCGGAAATAATCAATGAGCATAATCTGTCCAATCATAACAAACACCACATAGATGGGGCAGATGTGGTGGAGAGGGGACATAATCCTAGCTGTGGGGATGAGATTAGCCTTGAGTTAAGAATTAAAGATGGTAAAATCGATGATGCTGGCTATACTGGAGTGGGCTGTGCCATTTCCCAGGCTTCTACCTCGATTATGATTGATTTGATGAGAGGTAAAACCATAGAAGAGGCTAAGACTCTTTTGGAAACCTTCTTAGGTATGATCAAACGGGAGATTACTGNTGAGGACCAATTGGAGGTTCTGGAGGATGCCCTGGCTCTTAAAAATATATCCAATATGCCTTCCAGGGTTAAATGCGGTGTCTTGCCATGGCATACTTTGGATGTGGCTTTGAAAAAGTAGCCAGGGTTATTTGATAACCGTACCTATTTTTAATGTGGACAGGTTCTGTCACAATTGCCTTGGGCAAGATAACTATGAAGTACATNAAGATGGTTACTTACAAGCTTATGAGGCTGCTCTGTATTTGATTGTATGATCAAACAAAATGCTAGGTATATAGCAATATGATATAAAATAGATATCTTTAAGCAAATCTGAATAAGATTATGTTTTTGATATCTATTTTTTGTTCCTGGGTGAAACATAGTTCAAAACTATCTTATTGATCAAACATCACGATGTGATATTTTGTTGATAAATACTATGATATGTAATAAAATGGTACAAGAATACTTTTATATCTCTATTATTAATATTACAGGGGTGGAAAAATTTGATATTTATACTACTGGGTGTAATGTCAGAGGATGAAAAAGATTTGATTAATAAGATTTTCTCAAAAATGAATGTCAAGATGTATAATATTTCTTTCAATATATTAAGGTCCCATTTTGATGCAGAGGAGGCAGTAGCACAGACATTTCTAAAGATTATAGATCATATAGAAAAAATCTCTGCTTTGCCATGTCCCCAAATAGAACCTTATTGCGTTATAATATTAAAGAATGAAGCCGTGAATATTATACGAAAGCGTAAGAAAAACATTTATGTAGAGGATGTAGACTATTTTGAGTATAATGGCGAAAGTTATGATATTGACAAAGAATATATAGAAACAGCAAATAAAGAAAAATTACTATCTTGTGTGAATAGTCTTTCGGATGATGAAAAGAATTTCATTTACTTACGTTTTGCTAATAATATGAGTAATATGGTTTACAAAGAATTATCCGGAGAACAGATTAGTATATTAGCAGAAAAAATTGTTTTACTACCATTTGATTATTGCAAGATACTTTTCTTTCGATATTGCTTTAATAGTTGGAGGTGGTACAACAAATGCCGTTTATGCAATGGAACCGAAAGTACAAACATTAACAAACTTAAATTATCAGATAATTACACCATTTTAGAATAATATTAGCGATATTTCCCCATATATTTCCGTAGATGGTAAGACTCTTTATCCCGAGGTATACATAGAAGAAAAAGTTATTCAAGTTCAATAAGTGGAACAATGTATTTAGAAAAATACAGTTCGGGAAGGTGGCTCAAAGTAACTTCATGGTCTTTTAGTGAAACCGGCGATGTGCTTTTATCGAAGAGCTATACAGGCACGTCTGGTATTAAATATCGTACCAGAGTGGTAGTGAGGTGACTAACTATTAAAATTTAATTTCACACAAATATAGATATCGAAGGGTTAGCTAACTAATTACCAGTGATGATGAAAAGTAGTGGTATGAATCGCCTCGAAACAGTCATAACTATAATTATAGAAACTATCCACAGTTCTTAATCATTATAACGGAGTAATAGAGATTGCCCTAACAAAAACGTTGGGAGAAAGGAAAATAATCCAACCACCTCTTTAAGAGGATAATTGGATTATACGTATAATTATGAGTAGAAAGAGCATATTAATCGGTATTTTTATAATAGTTATTATATTAATAGGATTTTGGTGTTTGATAATGTTTAATGGAAATTTAAATAAAAGTAAAAGTCCAACTGCAAATCCTGTAATAGAAAAAGAAGATACAGATACAGTGAAAGAAAGTAATTATGGGACAGAAAAAGAAATAGATGATGCTTATATACAATTGGAGTATCCAAACAAGATTTCTTATACAGAAATGAAACAATTTGAAGTTTCAATATCTAATTATCCTGTTAACGCTGTATATTGCGAAGTTTCTGCTGATTTAGGAAGCACATCTATAAGTAAAATTTATTTAGAAAAAGAGAATCAAATCATATACTATTTTCCTGATGATTTTGATAGCTATATGTTTGATTCAATATTATTTGAATTTTATGACGAAAATTCGAAGTTAATTGATGATACTAAAATAACTATTGAATATGATAAAGAAGAAAAGAAATTTCAAATATTTGAAATGAAAATAAAGTAGCTATTTAATAGAATAATTAAAAACTTATAAATTGGCGAGCTAATATTTTATAATTTTATAATATTATCTCGTCATTTTTAATACACAAACTTCCCTTATAATAATGTATAATAAGAAGAAATTAGTAATGTATGTATCTAGGACATTAGGATAATCATTGCAGACCTATATATGAGAACAAGAAAGGGACGATTGTTATATGCTTAATTGGTTAAGAAGATTTATGATAGGAAGATATGGAGTAGATCAATTTAATAGATTTCTTTTGGGTCTATCAGTAGTTTTACTACTTTTGTCAAGCTTATTTGGAAGAGGGTTTTTATATTTTGCATCCATAATAGTTTTGACATTCAGCTATTTTCGTATATTTTCTAAGAATTTTAGTCAAAGAACTAAAGAGAATAATACTTATCTATATTATAAAGATAAGCTAGTAAGATTTTTTAAAAGAGGAAAGAATAATACAAGTCAAAGAATAAATTATCACATTTATAAATGTCCTAAATGCAAGCAAAAGATTCGAATACCGAGAGGAAAAGGTAAAATAGTGATTACTTGTCCTAAATGTGGTACAGAATTTATGAAGAGAAGCTAATAGGTATTTAATTTGTGGTGAATATTTGTTATAATGTACACGAATAAGCAGATTAGTCCGAGGGAGACAGGGCATTTTTCGAACTTGTTCGAGAAAATGACATGACTTCCTAGGATAAGTGCAACTGTGAAAAGTTCCTAATCTGCAAGTTTATGATAGATTTTTTAGACAGGAGGAATGGCATATGGATTGGTTTATCGAATTGTCTCCAGTTGTTCAAGCCCTAATAGCCACATTGTTTACATGGTTTTTAACAGCTCTTGGAGCTGCTATGGTTTTTATGTTTAAAACAATCAATAAACAAGTACTTAATGGAATGTTAGGATTTGCAGCAGGTGTTATGATTGCAGCTAGCTTCTGGTCTCTACTTAATCCAGCAATTGATATGGCAGAGGAAGCAGGAATGATTCCTTGGGTACCTGCAGTTATTGGATTTTTAGCAGGTGGAGCCTTCTTGTGGCTTGTGGATTCGGTTATGCCCCATCTTCATATTGGTGCTGCTGAGCCTGAAGGTGTTGAAACTGGTTGGAAGAGAAGTATTCTTCTAGTTCTAGCAATTACCCTTCATAATATCCCAGAAGGTCTTGCAGTAGGTGTTGCCTTTGGTGCAGCCGCAGCAGGAGTTCCTTCAGCAACCCTAGCTGGTGCAGTTGCTTTAGGATTAGGAATTGGTTTGCAGAACTTTCCTGAGGGAGCGGCAGTATCTGTACCTCTAAGAAGAGAAGGCTTATCTAGATGGAAGAGCTTTGTATATGGTCAAGCATCAGGTATTGTTGAACCAATAGCAGGTGTAATTGGCGCAGCCGCAGTTATGTTTATGAGACCTATATTACCTTATGCGCTATCCTTTGCAGCAGGTGCAATGATATATGTTGTTGTAGAAGAATTAATTCCTGAAGCTAACCAGGAAAAGCATCATTCCAACATAGGTACGGTAGGTGCTATGCTTGGTTTTGCAGTCATGATGATGCTTGATGTAGCCCTAGGCTAATATGAAAGTATATAAACCTGAGAATTTGGTAGTTATGCTCAGGTTAAGGAAGCAGGTTAATTGGTAATAATATTAACTGCTTCCTATTTTATTCAATAGAATAGGATTCGGGTGTCAAAAGTCCTGTTTATGCTGTGATAATGGGGATTTGCATAAAGTCAAAAGACTCATGCTTCGATCTCAAAGCATAAGATGTTCTAATTATCACCTGCATCATATCCAATAGAAAAATTGAAAGGATAATATTAATATGAAAACTGAATGGTCATTGGATGTATTATATAAGGGGTTCGATGGTGAGTATAAAAGGGATAAAGAGGAATTAGAAAGCCTTATAGAAGAACTTAAAAACTATAGTGATAAATTAAGCAATGCTTCCCAGACTGAAGATGAGTTGGTGAAAGCTATTGAGTATATGGAGAAATATCATCTATTATCCACAAAGCTAATGTACTATACTGAGTTAAGACAGAGCACCAACACCTCAGATAGTGAGATAACTAATGAAGTAAATGATATTGAGAAGAAGACAAGTGAGGCATCAAAGCCCTTAACCGCAATTAAGAAATATATAGCTAAGTTTGATAATCTTGAAGAATTGGTATCAAGTAATAAGAAGCTAAAGGATTATGCCTATATTATATCTGAGATAGTTCGTCAGTCTAGCCATCTATTAAGCGATGACGTTGAGGATGTAATCGCTAAGCTGAATATATCCGCTGGTTCAGCATGGGGTTCATTACAAAGCTTTCTTACCTCCACCCTAGAAGTAGAATATGATGGAGAGATAGTAACACTTCCAGAGATACGTAATCTTGCCTATGATAAGGACCCAGAGGTTCGAAAGTCTGCATATGAAGCCGAGCTAAAAGCTATGGATAAGATTAAGGATCCAGTTAGCTTTTCCTTAAATAATATTAAAACACAGGTTAATACCATCTGTGATTTAAGAGGCTATGATTCACCACTTGATATGACCTTAGAACTATCAAGAATGAATAGGGATACTCTTGATGCTCTAATGAAGGCTATTAAGGAGTATCTGCCAGCTTTCCGTAGATATTTAAAACATAAGGCCAAAATCCTTGGTCATAATAATGGTCTTCCATGGTATGATTTATTTGCACCGATTGGTGAAAGTACAAGAAAGTATACTGTAGAAGAAGCAAGAGAATACCTGGTAAAGCATTTTAGGAGCTTTTCAAAAGACGCTGCTGATATGATTGAAGAAGCTTTTGATAAAGAGTGGATTGATTTTTATCCAAGAAAGGGTAAGGTGGGAGGAGCCTTTTGTGAAAACCTACCCTTTGCTAAGGAGAGTCGTATACTTACCAACTTTACTGGTAATTTTGGAGATATTGTTACCTTAGCTCATGAACTAGGTCATGCCTATCATGGAATGATGATTCAGGAACACAGGCCTCTTAATACAGATTATAGTATGCCTGTGGCTGAGACAGCATCAACCTTCAATGAGGCAATAGTTATGGAGTCAGCTATTAAAGAAGCTGAGGGTGATGAGCGTCTGGCTCTTATTGAGGACCAGCTTCTTAATGTTACGCAGATTATAGTTGATATATATTCAAGATATCTTTTTGAAAAGTCAGTGTTTGAGAAGAGTAAGAATGAATTCTTATTCCCGGAGCAGTTAAATGAACTTATGATTGAGGCTCAGAAGGAATCCTATGGGGATGGACTTGATCAAGATTATCTTCATCCATACATGTGGATTGTAAAAAGTCATTATTACAGTGAAAACCTAAGCTTTTATAATTTCCCTTATGCTTTTGGAGGTTTATTCGCAAGAGGATTATATGAAAAATATAAGGATGAAGGTGAAGAATTCATTCCTAAATACAGAGCATTACTAAATTCTACCACTATAATGAGCGTGGAAGATGCAGCGAAACAAGCGGAGATCGATATAGAGGATCCAGAGTTTTGGAGAAGTAGCCTTGCTTCATATGAAAAAATGATTGATGAATTTATTGAAACAGAAGGGAAATAGCTAGAGATTTAAAAGACCAGGGATAAATGTTCCTTGGATGAGTCGTTTTCACTTATTAGCATTACGTACTGACGAATGCAAATACTCACCAAGGGAATCATTTTTCCCTAGTCTTATTTTTTAACTTTGCTAAGGCTGAACAGCCATTTTTATATTCTATATTATAAACTCTATCTATGATCACCCATGAAGAAGAGAGCTACAGTTCCAGGACCGGAATGGGATCCTATAGTAGGACTAACGTAATTTATTAAGCTATTATCTATACCAAAACGTTCTTTTATTAATTCAGCAACATATTTTGCATCCTCAATACAGTCCCCATGGCTTATAAAAACAATATCATTATCATATCCCTTTATACGGGTTTCCATCTGATCAACTAAGGCTATTAAAGCTTTCTTTCTACCTCGAACATTATTAAGTGGAACCAAGTGTCCATCATTATCCACGTGTAAAACCGGTTTAACATTAATAAGAGTACCAATGATAGCTGTGGTTTTAGATACACGACCACCACGATGTAGATGAAATAGATCATTAACAGTAAACATATGGCATAGGTTTAATTTGTTTTTTTCAACCCATTCTGCCACCTCATCAATAGATTTCCCCTTGTTTTTTAATTCAATGGCCTTGTGAACTAGGAGACCTTCTCCAAGGGAGGCACATAAGGAATCGATAACTATAATCTTAGCCTCTGGCCTTTCCTCAAGTAGTTCTCTAGCGGCTGTTGCAGCAGCCGAATAACTGCTACTTAGACCTGAAGAAAAAGCGATATGCAAAATATCGTATCCTTCATCAAGAAGACCAACAAAAAGCTCTCTTGCTGATTCTGGGTTAGCAGCCATAGTAGTAGGCATTGCCCCATCACGCATCATATCATAAAATACTTTACTATCAAGATTATTGTTCCCACCATATACAGTTCCATTGAAGTTATAATAAAGAGATAAAAGCTTAAGATTATTCTCCTTTAAATACTCCTCTGGTAAATCACTGGTGGTATCGGTTGTTATGATAAAATTCCCCATCTATAACACCATTCCTTTCTTAAGTCAATCCTTATATCGTTCATTGCTTGTGGGTCAATACATATTAACAGGTAGTTTTAATTACGATATGATATATTATACCATGCCATACCCAATTGTTTCAATATCAATTATGCAAATAAATTATAAAACTAGGATGAATTAGAAGTCAAAGTCTCTAGACGAGGATTTTACTATTGATCATGAGGGAAAGCAAAAAATAAACTTCTTTTTGCCTGTTGCTTTATTATGTAGCAACTGATATTATAAAAAAAATGAAAGTGATGGTGATTAATATGCAAAAAGTCAATACTACAAAAGCGCCTGCTGCTATTGGACCATATAGTCAAGCTATCATTGTAAATGGAGTTCTATATACATCTGGGCAGATACCCTTAGATCCTGTTAGCGGTAATGTGGTTGAGGGTGGAATTAAGGAACAGACTCTTCAGGTAATGATGAACTTAAAGGAAGTTTTAGAGGAAGGGAATACCTCCTTTGAGAATGTATTTAAAACGACTTGCTTTTTATCCAACATGGCTGATTTTGCGGCATTTAATGAAATATATGGTGAGTATTTTACAGGAAAGCCAGCTCGCTCCTGTGTTGCTGTTAAGGAGCTTCCGAGGGGTGTATTAGTTGAGGTTGAAGCCATAGCTGTAATTAAATAATTTAAGAAATTGTATTAAAACAAAAAATCAGATTTAAAAAATGTGATATAATCTGAAAAAAAGAACCTCAGCAACTTCCTAGTCAGAAAAGACTGAAGTAGAGAGCATTGTTAAAAGGTAGCATGGGATCACACAGCCTAGATAAGATTGAAAAATTATACTTTTCTTATATAAGATATTATGATATAATCAAACGGAATGATGCTTATACCTAAGAAAAGGTAAAGAAAAGCTATGACTAATTAATAGGAGGAGGTATGTAATATGAGACATATTAAAACATTGAACACCCGTAACCTTAAGGAGTCTATGAAAACTGGTGGATGTGGCGAGTGCCAGACATCTTGCCAATCTGCATGCAAGACCTCATGTACTGTTGGAAACCAAAGCTGCGAGAAAAAATAGTAAGAATATAATATAATCATATTGTATGAGCTTAGGGGACTGCTTCAAATATCATTCCTTAATTTGTGGAAGATATTTCAGACAGTCCCATTCGTTATGTGAAAAATAGGAGGAGTACTTAATGGTCCATCAATATAAAAATAATGGCTTCAACATTGTGTTGGATGTTAATAGTGGAATGGTTCATGTTGTGGATGATTTGGCCTATGACATTATTGAAATGTATGAAGAGCATGAAACCGATGAAATCATCGCAGTAATGCTTGAGAAATATTCTAAACCAGAATATCAAAAACTGATTAACACTGAAGATTATCCTGATGCATCCACTAAAGATGATTTGGAAATATTATTGGAACAAATTCATGAGGTTCTTTCTCATGTCACGCAGATGAAAAAGGATGGATCCTTATTTACTAAAGACATCTATGAGAACTATATACAGGATTTTAAGAAAAGATCAACTGTAGTAAAGGCCTTATGCTTACATATTGCCCATGATTGTAATCTGGCTTGTCAGTACTGCTTTGCTGGTAAAGGTGAATATAACGGTGATAAATCACTAATGAGCTATGAGGTTGGTAAGGCAGCCTTGGATTTCTTGATAGCCAATTCTGGAAAGAGACATAATCTTGAGGTGGACTTTTTTGGTGGTGAGCCTCTTATGAACTTCCAGGTAGTTAAGGACCTTGTTAAATATGGTCGTGAGCAAGAAAAGCTTCATAATAAGAAGTTTAGATTTACTCTTACAACTAATGGGATACTACTTGATGATGAAGTCATGGAATTTGCTAATAAGGAAATAAGTAATGTTGTTCTAAGTATTGACGGTCGTAAGGATGTTAACGATCGTATGCGTCCTAGCAGAAATGGTAAAGGAAGCTATGATATTATTATACCGAAGTATCAGAAGCTGGCGGAGCAAAGAGAGCAGAACAATTATTATGTAAGAGGAACATTTACCCATAATAACTTGGACTTTGCTGAGGATGTAAAGCATCTGGCGGACCTTGGATTTAAACAGATATCTGTTGAGCCAGTTGTGGCTCCTGATGAAGAAGAATATGCTATTACTAAGGAAGACATCCCATATATCTTTGAACAATATGATAATCTTGCTAAATTCATGATAGAAAGAAGGAAGGAAGGAAAGGATTTTAACTTCTTCCATTATATGATTGATCTTTCTGGTGGTCCTTGTGTGGCTAAGCGTTTATCTGGTTGCGGCTCAGGCACTGAGTATATGGCAGTTACTCCATGGGGAGACTTATATCCTTGCCATCAATTTGTAGGAAATACAGATTTCTTGTTGGGCAATGTATATGATGGAGTTAAGAATTATGAGCTCCAAGAGGAATTTAAGCAATCCAATGTTTATTCCAAGGATAAGTGTAAGACCTGCTTTGCCAAATTCTATTGTAGTGGAGGTTGTGCAGCAAACTCATATAATACCCATGGAACTATTAATGATGCTTATGATATTGGGTGTGAGCTACAAAGAAAACGTGTAGAATGCGCAATTATGCTTAAGGCAGCAGAAGCAGAAGAGTAAAGATGTTCAAGTAACTTTATCAATTTGCTGTTTAAGGCGAAGCATAAGTAATATAAAAATATATTATTCGCAACACGCTCTCGCTTGATTGAAGTACGTAGTGGTACATAAGAGCACAAAATACGTGTTCTAAGTACCAACGACTTCAAACAGTTGCTCATTAATATATGTTTTATATTACTTATATCTATGTTTATAAACAAATTGACAAAGTTACTTGTATTATAGGATTTGGAGGGAACATGGAGAATTGGGTTATTAAGAATTATGTGGCAGACTTTAATTTCATAATGGAGCAATGTGGCGTCAGTGAAGTTGTGGCCAGATGCTTAGTCAACAAGGGACTTACGGAGCTGGNTGAGATTAATGCCTACTTAAATCCTGATATTAATAATCTTTATGATCCCTTTTTGATGAAAGATATTGAGAAGGCTGTAGATATACTTACTGATAAAATAAGCTCTAAGAAGGCTATTAGAATTATTGGTGACTATGATGTTGATGGAGTGGTATCAACCTATGTACTTTACCAAACACTAAGTAAGCTAGGAGCTCTCGTGGATTATAGAATACCTGATAGAATTAAAGACGGCTATGGTATAAATTCCAACATGGTAAGAGAAGCTTTTAATGACAATATAGATACAATAATAACCTGTGACAATGGAATAGTTGCCATGGAACAGGTGCAGTTGGCAAAGGATATGGGAATGACAGTGATTGTCACGGATCATCATAACCTATATGAGGATGATGAGGGAGCAATGCTATTGCCTCCTGCAGATGCCGTTATAAATCCCCATAGACCTGATTGTGAGTATCCATTTGAAAATCTATGTGGGGCGGCTATAGCATATAAGCTAATGGAAGCTCTACTTAGATCATATGCTGTAGCAGATAAGGAAGCTTATCTAGACGAGCTTATATCCTTTGTAGCTATAGCCACAGTATGTGATGTTATGGATCTGGTTGAAGAGAATCGCATTATTGTAAGCCATGGATTAAAGCTATTGCAAAATACTAGCAATAATGGGCTTTTAGCTTTGATGGAGACCAATGGTATTGAAAAGTCTACTCTTAGCTCGTTTCATCTTGGCTTTGTAATCGGCCCTTGCCTTAATGCTTCTGGTAGGCTAGATAGTGCTTTAAAAGGTCTTGAACTGCTCCTGTCCAACTCTAAGGATGAAGCAGTCCTTTTGGCAGAAGAGATTAAGGGACTTAATAACCTCCGTAAGGATATGACACAGGAAAATGTGGATAAAGCAGTCCAGATAATTGAAGAGTGTGGATTAAAGGATGATAAGGTTCTTGTGGTCTATCTTCCTGACTGTCACGAAAGTATAGCTGGAATTATAGCTGGTAGGATTAAGGAACGCTATCATAGACCAACTCTTATTCTTACTGATGCAGAGAATGGTGTAAAAGGCTCTGGAAGATCCATAGAACTGTATAATATGATTGAAGAATTGTCAAAACACAGAGATTTAATGATAAAGCTAGGGGGACACCCCATGGCTGCGGGATTAAGCTTATCCTCTGAAAATGTCGAAATACTAAGAAGAAAGCTTAATGAGGATTGCCCTTTAACAGATGATATGCTAATACCTAAGGTATCAATTGATGTTGAACTTCCTTTGGGATATGTATCTGAGCAAATGATTAATGAACTAAAGCTATTAGAACCATTTGGCAAGGGGAATGGAAAACCACTTTTTGCCGAACGTAACTTAAGGATTAAATCAGCATTTATCCTTGGTAAAAATGGTAGTGGGATAAGGCTTAAGGTTATTAATAAATATAATAAAGAAATGGATGCCTTGTATTTTGGGGATTTAAGCTCTTTTTTTGGATATCTAGAAGATAAGTATGGAGAAGAAGAGGTAGAAAAACTTAAAACCGGTAGGGGTAATAATATTGAAATTACCATAACCTATTATCCTAGGATCAATGAATACAATGGATTTAGAAATATACAGGTAATGATACAAAATTATCGCTAGTAATAGTATATTTTCAATGAAATCAATTGTATAATTAAGAAAAGTGTACTTTTATGAAAATATACGAAGTATTGTGAAATATTCTTTACGAAATATTCTATATGATGATATAATGTTCACGAATAAGCAGATTAGTCCATGCTATCCATCTCATTTTATGTGACATATTTTTATGTCACATAAAATGAGATGGATAGCATGGATAAGTGCAACGTGAGTGAGAAGGTCGAAGACTTTCTCACTCCTAATCTGCAAAACTATGATATAATGGTAGAATATATAATGTCGAAAAAGCGGTATTGATTAATTTAACGAAAACCATGAGAACATGGATTTTGAATATTGAGGTCATCGTAATGAGGTGACATGGAGGTAAAGCAATGAAAAAGTTAGAAGACTATGTGAGAAGTATTCCAGATTTTCCAGAACCGGGAATAATATTTCGGGATGTAACCAGCATATTACAAGATAAGGACGGGCTTAGGCTGGCAGTAGATAAGATGCAGGATTTACTTAATGGTATTGATTTTGATCTTATTGTTGGCCCGGAATCTAGAGGATTTATATTCGGTGTTCCCTTAGCATATAATCTTCATAAACCATTTATACCAATCCGTAAAAAAGGTAAGCTTCCTTGTGAAACTATATCTATGGATTATGACTTGGAGTACGGTCATTCAACTATCGAGATCCATAAAGATGCAATAAAGCCTGGTCAAAAGGTTGTTATTGTAGATGATTTAATTGCTACAGGTGGAACCATCGAAGCAATCACTAAATTAGTAGAGATGCTTGGTGGAGAGGTCGTTAAGATTGTATTCCTCATGGAGCTAAAAGGCTTAAATGGTAGAGATAAACTAGAAGGATTTGACGTAGAAGCGGTTCTTCAATACGATGGTAAATAATTATTGAAAAATATAAGAGAAAGGTGGCGATATCATGGAAGAAAATAATAATTTGAAAAATATAGAAGTAAGTAGTCGTGGCGTGGCTTCTGATATAATTCCTGATTTTACGTCGCCTGAAGCCTTATATAATAAGCTTATTGATATTGTAGTTAGCTACCATCCATCAGCAGATATTTCCATGATAGAGAAGGCTTATAATCTAGCCAATGATGCTCATAAGGATCAATTACGTAAATCTGGTGAACCTTACATCATTCACCCTCTTAGCGTAGCGATAATTCTTGCTGAGTTAGAGCTGGATAAAGAAAGTATAGTTGCAGGAATTCTCCATGATGTGGTAGAGGATACTCATTATACTAATGAACAGATAGCAGATATGTTTTCACCAGAGATTGCTTTGTTAGTTGACGGCGTTACCAAATTAACAAAGTTGAATTACAAAATGGATAAAGTTGAGCTTCAGGCTGAAAATCTAAGAAAGATGTTTCTTGCTATGGCTAAGGACATCAGAGTTATATTGATTAAGTTGGCTGATCGCCTTCATAATATGCGCACCTTGAAATATAAGGAACCTGAAAAACAGAAGGAAACAGCTAGAGAGACTATGGATATCTATGCCCCGATAGCTCAAAGGCTAGGTATTTCTAAGATTAAGGTTGAGCTAGATGACTTATCTCTTAAGTATTTGGAACCAGGAGTATATAAAGAGCTGTCGGAGAAGATTTCTTCTAAAAAGAGTGAGCGTCAAACATATATAGATGAAATTGTGGCTGAAGTAAGAGATCATATTAAGGATGCTGGTATTGAGGCAAAAGTCGATGGTCGAATAAAGCATTTCTTTAGTATATATAAAAAGATGGTAAATCAGAGCAAAACCATTGATCAGATTTACGATTTATTTGCAGTACGAATAATTGTTAACAGTCTTAAGGATTGTTATGCGGCCTTAGGTGTAATCCATGAGATGTATAAACCAATACCAGGACGATTTAAGGATTATATTGCTATGCCAAAACCTAATATGTATCAATCCCTTCATACCACCTTAATAGGTCCTAAGGGATCCCCTTTTGAAATCCAGATTCGTTCATACGAGATGCATCGTACTGCTGAATATGGTATTGCAGCCCATTGGAAGTACAAAGAGGGGCAAAGTGGTTCCGGTAAAAACAATCCAGCAAAGGCTGAAGAAGAGAAGCTTACTTGGCTTCGTCAGGTTTTGGAGTGGCAGAGAGATCTTTCTGATAATAAGGAATTCTTGAGCCTATTAAAAAATGACTTTGATTTATTTTCAGACAGTGTTTATGCATTTACCCCTACAGGAGATGTGAAGACTCTTCCTGCTGGATCTAACCCAATTGATTTTGCTTATAGTATCCATAGTGCTGTGGGTAATAAGATGGTCGGAGTTAGGGTTAATGGTAAATTGGTTCCCATAGATTATGTGATACAGAACGGTGACCGTGTAGAGATATTAACATCACAAAACTCAAAGGGACCAAGTCGAGATTGGTTAAAGATTATAAAAAGCCCTCAAGCAAGGAATAAAATTAATCAATGGTTTAAATCTGAGCTTAAAGAGGATAATATAACCAGAGGTAAGGAATTAATTACCAACTACTGTAAGACAAAAAACATTGTACTTAGTGACCTAATAAAACCTGAATATACCTCTGCCGTAATGCGTAAATATGGTTTCAAAGACTGGGAATCAATATTGGCAGCCATTGGCCGTGGTGGATTAAAAGAAGGTCAGGTAATTAACAGACTACTTGACGATTATAATAAGAAGAATAATACAGATATTACCGACGACGAAGTTCTTGGTAGTATATCAGAATATCGCAATACAAGAGCTGGCTCTAAGAAATCCAAGAGTGGAATTGTTGTTGAAGGAATAGATGATGTTGCAGTACGTTTTTCCAAATGTTGCAGCCCTGTACCAGGTGATGAAATAGTTGGTTTTGTTACCAGGGGTAGAGGAGTATCCATACATCGTACAGACTGTATTAATGTTATTAATCTATCTGAAGATGATAGAGTAAGATTAATTGATGCGGAATGGAATGTGGAAGATGGCAAAGAACTTAACAATGTGTTTAATGCTGAGATTAAGATATATGCTAATAATCGCACCGGTGTATTAGTAGACATTTCAAGAATACTTACTGAGAATAAAATCGATGTAACATCAATGAATGTTAGAATTAATAAACAGGGTATAGCCACTATAAGTATGGGCTTTGAAATCAATGGTGTGGAACAGCTTAAAGAAATTATAAAGAAGCTTAGAAGTGTTGAAAGTGTATTAGATATAGAAAGAACTAGTGGCTAAATTGAAAAACCTTGATTTTTCAATTGCAACTTTGTGCCTAGGGCCCAAAGTTTGCAGGTTACGAGAAAGGTGGGTGTGTCCCTATGAGTAATTTTAAATTGAAAACCCTTGTACTAGGGTCTGTTCAAACGAATTGCTATATAATTAGTGATGATGTCTCTAAAGAGGCAATAGTATTTGATATTGGTGACCATGCTGATAAGGTCTTAGGATATCTATTAGAGAACGATTTAACATGTAAAGCTATTATTTTGACACACGGACATTTTGATCATATATTAGGGGTTGATGATCTGGTTAATAGGACAGGTGTATTAGTATATGCCCATGAAGCTGAGGAAGAGCTTTTAACGGATCCTGAGATGAATTCATCGGCAAGGATTAGAAGACCCTATAGCTTGAAGCCTGATGTTTTACTTAAAGACAATGAGGAGCTTAACTTTGGAGATTTAGTAATTAAAGTTATTCATACTCCTGGACATACCAAAGGTGGGGCATGTTATTATTTGCCTAAACAGGAAATATTAATTAGTGGGGACACCTTATTTAGAGAAGATATTGGTAGATCAGATCTACCTACAGGAGATGGAGAGGAGCTAGTCCAGTCAATTAAGGATAAATTGATGGTACTAGACAATAATGTAAGAGTGTATCCAGGTCATGGAGCGCCAACTACAATTGGTCATGAGCGAGAATATAACATTTATATTAGATAATAAATTCGAATATATTTTTAAGATAATTGCTTCAATACCCTTATAGTGATATTATTAAGGTATTGAAGCAATTAATTATCTAGTTAAGATTATTGTGCCCTCATAACATGAAGGTCAATATTTTCATGTAGAAAGTTTGTAGGCAAGTGAACTAAGTTCACAGTGCGAACCAAGTTTGCGCTAAAGAAAGGCTTGTTTATTATTATGATTAAGATATATTTATGTGGCAAAGCATATGACAATGATATTGCCCATATAGTTAAGATGTTCTATCATGGAGTGGATTTAGAGATTTTTGAAGAAAGTAATTTTGATTATGAGATTAATTCTTCAATATTATCTTTATATGTTGGTTTGGAAACACATAAAACAGTTATAACTGCAGTATTAGGCAGCGGTGAAAAGCTAAGCCGTGAGGAAGATATAGGATACCAATCAGATCCTAGTCTTCACTATAAGAACTTTATAAAGAGAATGCTTTATGATATTTTATCTAGGGCTACAGGTAAGACCCTTCCTTGGGGAATTCTAACTGGAATTAGACCTACAAAGCTAGTTTTTCAGATGATTGAAGAAGGTAAAAGTGAAAGTGAAATCTACTCATATATGAAGGATGAATATCTATGCTCCGAAGAGAAAATCGCTACAAGCATAGATATTGCAAGTCGGGAACTAAAACTACTTAATAATATTGACTATAAGAACGGCTATAGCCTATATATTGGAATCCCATTTTGTCCTAGCACCTGTTTATATTGCTCATTTACCTCTTATTCAATTGAGAAGTTTTCTAATTATGTAGATGATTATCTGAAGGCCTTAGAGAAAGAGATTATCTTTGGTGCTACGATTTATCCTAATAAAAAGCTTACCTGTGTATATCTAGGAGGGGGTACTCCTACGACCTTGACGGCGAAGCAGCTAGATTGGTTATTGGCCTTGGTGAAGAAACACTACGATTTCACCTATGTTAAGGAATTTTGCGTTGAAGCAGGTAGACCAGATAGTATAACTAAAGACAAGCTTTTAGTCTTAAAGAAATGGGGAGTTAATCGTATATCTATTAATCCTCAGAGTATGCAAGAAAAGACCTTAGATATAATTGGTAGAAGGCATACAGTGGATGGGATTAAAGAGGCTTTCTATCTTGCTAGAGAGACTGGTCATGATAATATTAATATGGATATAATAATCGGATTGCCAGGAGAAAGCCTTGAGGATGTGGAGGATACATTGAAGCAGATCAAGGAGCTGGATCCAGATAGCCTGACTGTCCATACCTTAGCCCTTAAGAGGGCGGCAAGGCTTAATATTGAGAAAGAGAACTATATTGACCTTAAGCCTACTGATGTTAATATGATGTATGAATTGACTAGTAGATATGCTAAGGAGAATGGTTATCTTCCTTATTATCTATATAGACAAAAGAATATGGCAGATAATCTTGAAAATGTTGGATATGCCAGATATAATAAAGAAGGCATTTACAATATACTAATTATGGAAGAGCAGCAAACAATTCTTGCATTAGGAGCTGGGGGGCTTAGTAAGTATGTGTCCCATGATCCCCATTATATTGCTAGAGAAGACAATGGAAAGAGTGTGCTGGACTACATTAGTAGAATAAATCATTTGATAGAAAAAAAGCGTAAGTTTTTCCAAGAAAATAATGCTTAGGCCAAAATTTTGTAGGCTAGTGTGAATAAAGTTCACACCGAAGAAAGGTAGGTTTATTGCTATGATAACACAAAGACCAAAGGGAACCCAGGACTGGTATGGGGAGAACATCCATAAACGAACTATAATAGAAGGAATTGCAAGGGATATATGTAAGACCTTTAATATAAAGGAGATTATTACTCCTGTTTTTGAACATACTGTACTTTTCCAAAGGGGTGTAGGAGAGACCACCGATGTTGTACAAAAAGAAATGTACACATTTGAGGATAAGGGAAATCGTAGTATTACATTAAAACCAGAGGGTACTGCTGGGGCAGTTCGTGCATACCTAGAGAATAATCTTTATGCAGAAAGTCAGCCTACGAAGCTTTTCTATTTTACCCAAGCATTTAGATACGAGAACCCACAAAGTGGACGCTTTCGTCAGCATCATCAATTTGGAGTTGAATTTCTTGGCTCAGCAAGTCCTATGGCTGAAGTAGAAATAATAACCCTCCTAATAGAGTTTATGAAGAGAATAGGCTTAAAGGGCGCAAGTCTTCATATTAATAGTATCGGCTGTAAGAATTGTAGAAAGACCTATAATGAAGCCTTACTTGATTTCCTAAGACAGCATGAGAATGATCTTTGTTCAACCTGTAGGGAGCGAATGACTAAGAATCCTTTAAGAGTATTAGACTGTAAGGTTCCATCATGTAAGGAGATTATCAAGGATGCTCCAAGAACCATTAATTATCTAGATGATGAATGTAAGGAGCATTTTGAAGAATTAAAGAGCTTGCTTACTAGTCTGGAAATTCCTTATGTTATAGATACAGGAATTGTAAGGGGACTTGACTATTATACTAAGACTGTTTTTGAATTCCTTAACCCGGAAGGCTTTACCCTTTGTGGTGGGGGAAGATATGATGGACTAATTCATGAAATCGATGAGAAGCAGGATATTCCGGCTGTTGGATTTGGATTTGGAATAGAGCGTATCCTGGGTGAACTAGAATCTGAAGGGGTAGAGCTAGAACCGGAGCCCCCAATCGAACTTTACCTTGGAATACTTGGTAATGAGGCTAAATCATCGGCATATAAGATTGTTAAAGAACTTAGAAATGCTGGTATAATAGTTGAAACTGATTATATGGACAGAAGTGTTAAGGCACAGATGAAGTATGCCAATAAGATTGGGGCTAAGAATACGGTTATTATCGGCGCTGATGAGTTGGCTAACAATCTAGTAAGAGTGAAAAACATGGAGACCGGTGAGCAGACTGAGACCAGTCTGGATAAGCTGGTGAATATGTTTATGTAGAAATACAATAAAAGGCTATTGTT
>JGI24710J26742_10000931_pt1 | contig 27323 bp, 26 predicted proteins | sample BioPla2DNA2_FD_26742 | JGI IMG/M metagenome (IMG submission 26742)
GTGACCCTGACGAGTGCTACAGATAGCAAGGTCTATGACGGCACGGCGCTGACCAATGACACCGTAACGGTGACAGGTGACGGCTGGGCAGATGGAGAAGGCGCGACCTATGACGTGACGGGTAGCCAGACGAATATAGGTGAGAGCGCCAACACCTTCGACTACACGCTCAATGATGGCACGCTTGCCGCCAACTACGACATCAAACAAGTCGAAGGCACTCTTGAGGTAACGGCCCTGGAGGATGAAATCATTGTCACGATCACCGAGAACAGCGGGACCGAGCTGTATGACGGAACTGAAAAGACGGTGACAGGTTATACGGTCACCTCGATCAGCAATCCGCTGTACACGGAAGCCGACTTCAGCTTCAGCGGCGATGCGAGTGTCAGCGGCACGAACGCCGGCACCTACGATATGGAACTGGTGCCCGGAGACTTTACGAACAACAATGCGAACTTCACGAATGTCAACTTTGTGATAGTCGACGGCACGCTAGAGATCACGAAGCGCCAGGTGACCCTGACGAGTGCTACAGATAGCAAGGTCTATGACGGCACGGCGCTGACCAATGACACCGTAACGGTGACAGGTGACGGCTGGGCNGATGGAGAAGGTGCGACCTANGAAGTAACGGGCAGCCAGACAGATGTGGGTGCAAGTGACAATGAGTTCACCTACGCGCTCAATGATGGCACGTTGGAAGATAACTACGATATCACAGTCGTTAAAGGTCAACTGACGGTGACAAAACCGCTCATTCCGACACCTACGGAACTCCAGATTACAGGGCTCAAGAAGCTTGCCGGCAGAACGTTGAAAGAAGGAGAATTCACTTTCATCGTTCGCAACGAGGCAGATCCGGATAGCATGATTGATAGCGACACAAATGATGAGCACGGTAATTTCCAGCTTGATATCTTGTTCAAAAAGGAAGGCACCTATAAACTGGTCATTGAAGAACTGAAAGGAAGCTTGCCAAATGTCATCTATGACTCTAATTCGTACTTGTTGACGGTTGAGGTCGAAGAAGACAACAACGGAGTTCTGCACATAGTTGACAGCAATCTGGCTGATCTCGATGTGATCTTTAATAACACATATGATCCGCCGACGCTTCCGGAGACCGGTGAAAGAGACTTTAACCTCTTCCTCTATGGAGGACTGTCTCTGATCGGATCGGGACTTCTCCTTGTAAGAAAGAAGAGAAAATTCGCTCGATAGGCTGATAGGAAAACTTAACAGACGAAAGGCGGCTTAACATATGTTAGGCCGCCTTTTTTGATGCGTGTATATTTAGAACGTAAATCTCTCTTTGAAATGTCTACGCGCGCGTCAAATATCTTCCCGCCGTCGTGTCGATGAGTTTTCCTTTGTGAAGGACAAGCTTTCCATCTATGATGACAGCTTCAATGCCTTCCGGAGGCTCTTGCGAGGTGCTTCCGAAATCGGCCCTGTCGATGACGGTGTCGTAGTGGAAGAGGGTGATGTCCGCATCATAGCCTTCTTTAATTTCTCCCTTGTTGTGCAAGCGGAGCCTCCGGGCCGGCATGCGGGTGATTTTTTTCATCCCCTCAAAGAAGTCGAGGATCTTTTCGTCTCTTAAGTATTTTCCGATAAATCTCGGGAAAGTGCCGGCTCCTCGCGGATGCCCCTTGTGGTTTCTGTAAATCCCGTCTGAAGCCACCATGACAAGCGGATGCTGAAGAGCTAGAGTGATTTCCTCCTCTCGCATGACCTTGGCGACGACAAGCATCTCCGGATAGTTCTTCCTGGCGTCCTCAAAGCTTTCTTTTGTCGCCGGCTGATCTTCGTAGGGAGGTTCGGTGAGAAGGATGTCTTCCCAACTCTTGCCCCATCTTTCGAAACAGCCGGGGGCAAATACTTCTGTCCCGATGCGAGTGGAAAAGGCTGCGTAGGGATAGGCGTCGATCATCAGGTCGAGTCCTTCTTCTTCTCGGAATTTTGTGATCAAATCGAGGGCTTCTTGCATATTTCCGAAAGCGCTCATGCTGGAGATATGCGATATTTGAAACGGAATCTTTGTCAGTTTGCAAATATTGGCCATTTCTTCAACTGACTCAAGAGCTCTTTCGCCGTCAAAGCGATAATGAGCGCTCAGGAGAATATCCCGGCGTCCCTTTAAATCCTGTGTCACACCGAGAACTTCTTCCATCGACGTTCCGGGACTGTATTCAAAACCGAAGGAAATCCCGAGGGCTCCGGCTTCAATTTCTTCATTTGCAAGCCGTTTCATCATCTCAATCTGCTGCGGCGTCGAAGCTTCCAGGGTCGTGTCATTGCCTGCTCGGACTCTCAGCGAGTTATGGCCTACATAGCTCATATAGTGGACGGGATTTCCCCGCTTTTTGATGACTTCGCGAAGTGTGCGAATGTCTTGGCGGTTGTTGCCGCAGTTTCCGGTGACGGCGGTCGTCACTCCCATCTGAAGCATGGGTATGGCGATGTCGATGCCGTTTTCGGTGAGGCTATATTCTTCCTCATGCATATGGATGTCGATAAAGCCCGGGGAGACGACGGCTCCTTCGGCATCGAGGATGATTCGGGCGTCTTCGTCTATCGTGCCGATCTTGTCAATCTTGCCGTCTTTTATGCCCAGCTCCGCTTCTATCAGCCGGTTTTGATCCATATCCAGAAGTTTTCCGTTGACAATCTTAATATCAAGCATGGGATCAAGCTCCTTTCAGAGATTTGTCTTCGAAGACGCTGCCGCCTCCGTTTTTAGTGAGAATCACTTATTGTTATGAAGATCTTTCAAAGCACTCATCATTTTTTAAGAGAGACGGTCTACTTATTCTTTGTGTAAATGGGTTCGAACTCTTTTCAAATCGGTGTAAACGTTTCTATTCGTCTAAATTGTAGTCGTGGTCGTTTTCCAGATAGTCGAGATAGACATTGATAGAAGGGAGGTAGTTGAGAAGGCCGTCCATAAATAGGCCGATGCGAATGGCCTTTTTCATGGCGCTATAGGGGATAGATTTTCTGCCCCCGGCCTCCATTTTCTTCTTGTAATGAACGGCTATTTCGTATGGAACAAGATAATATTCATCAAATTTCTTGAAATGAACGATAAAGAAGCTGACACCGCCCTGTTTTCGGATATCTTCCATATATGCGAGCTGATGGTCGTGGATATTTGCCAGAGGAAGGCTTAAGCCCTGCGTCTCCTTGCAGTCGAAGCAGAAGAAGATCCCCTGCGCGATCCCGAGGAAGTCGACGGTGGAGCGACGCTCAAAATACGCCTTTACAATCTGCCCCTGATCGTTTCTGCTTACGACCGTGATAGGAACGCTTACTTTGTCAACGCGTGCATACCCGTGTAGGCGATAATAATCATTGCTCAGTTCAATAGCGTTTTCCAGAGCGTCACCGCGGTGACCTCTCGTTCTCCAAGACATATATACCTCTTTTCTACGCCTAATCATACCACAGCCATTTATGCACAAATAGATGAAAAAATGTGGATAAGTCTGTTGATAATGTGTATAACGAACGAATATTCTATTTTTATGCGGCGTGTTATAAAGAAAAAATCGGGTATAAGACAGTCAAACTTTTAAAACACAAAAATATTTGGAGGAAAATATGAATAAAGAAGTGATCATTTACACCAGCAATACCTGTGGCTACTGCCATTTAGCCAAGGACTATCTCGATTCCCTCAATGTCAGCTATGTCGAAAAGAATGTCAGCACCGATCTCGATGCCCGCAAAGAGCTGATTCAAAAAGGCTTTATGGGTGTTCCCGTGCTGATTATCGGCGGAGAGACGATTCAGGGATTTGACAAAGCTGCCATCGACAGAGAACTGGCGCGTTAAAGCTTTGAGGAAAATTCAAGCGCTCTTTCTCGCCCTGATTCTTCTGGCGCTTGTCGGTTGCCAAGCGGCGGATGTGCCGAATTCCGTAACGGAAGCGGAAGAGCTCGCGGATGAGGTATCGACACCGCAGATTGGCTTCACGCAAGGAAGTCTTGCGCCGGATTTTACGCTTAAAGGGTTGGACGGAGAGACGTATTCACTGTCAGATTATAGAGGAAAATCGGTTCAATTGGTTTTCTGGTCGACCGGTTGTGTCTATTGCGTGATGGAACTCCCTGAACTGCAGGAATACTATCAGGCGGAAGAGGGATATGAAGTCTTAGCTCTCAATGCGACCTTTCAAGACAGCGTGGAGACGGTTGAAGAGCAGGTAGAGCAAATGGGCCTGTCTTTTCCGGTCCTTCTGATGGAGACCAAGGAAGATGTAAAGATTGCCACAGATTATAATGTCAGAGGGATTCCTCATAATGTCTTTATCAACAAAGATGGCATTATTGAGAAAGTACAAATCGGGATGACTTCCGGAGAGGAAGCCATAGCCCTGCTCAAAGAGCTGGCAAACTAGCCGGGAATGAGAATTTCCCGGTTTACATATTTTTAGAGAAAAATGACCGGCACCGGCAGTCCTTGCCCCTATCTATTCTCGATTCAATGTGCTTTGTGTGTCGCTAATGTCTATCGCCTTGAAACGCCTGTTTATCACGGATAAAACGTGTTAAAATAATACGTGGAGGTATTTATATGCTAAAAGAGTTTAAGGAGTTCATTGCGCGCGGAAATGCAATGGAACTTGCCGTAGGTGTCATCATCGGCGCTGCCTTTGGCGCCATTGTGGGAAGTTTGGTCAACGATATTATTACGCCGATCCTCTCTTTGTTCATAGGCGGCCTTGACTTTTCCAATTTGTTTTTTACGCTTGACGGTTCATCTTTTGCCACTTTGGCTGAAGCTCGGGAAGCGGGCGTGGCAGTCATCGCTTACGGAAGCTTTGTCAATGCCGTCATCTCTTTTGTCGTCATTGCATTTGTGATCTTTCTTTTGGTAAAGGGACTCAATAAATTGCAGAAGGAAGAAGAGACCGGGGAGGAAGAAGTCACCACAAAAACGTGTCCTTTCTGTGCCAGCGAAATTTCTCTTGCAGCTACGAGATGCCCTCACTGCACCTCGCAACTTCCCGTCTCTGAAGAAGAGACGAACTGAGAAACAACTCTTTCAATATCGAGTCTGCCTTCTGTGAGAAGCAGGCTCGTTTTGCTTTAGATTCGCCAATCATATATATGCATTCAGGCAGGGTGGACTGTCGCAACAACGGCCGGAATACTTTGCTGACCAATGATGGGCAAGACTGTGAGTATCTGAATATGACAGGAGGGGAGAATGAAGCTGGCAACTTTTAACCACAATGGAAGACAATATGTCGGGATCATCGATGAGAAGGTGCATGTGCTTGATGTGGCGGATATGTGTGCCCTCATACATAGAGGGGTGGATGACATCGGCTCGATTGTGACGCATACACTGGAGAGAGCGGAAATAGAACTTCTTGCACCGATTGTCCACCCGAGGCAGGATATCATATGCCTCGGAATGAACTATCTCGATCATGAAAAGGAAGCGGCAGACTTTGGAGGAAAGGCGTTTGAAAAGAAGAATGACAATGTCTATTTCTCCAAGCGGGTCAATAGGGCCTGTGCCACAGGAGAGATGATTTCTTCTCATAATGATGTGACCAAGTGTCTGGATTATGAAACGGAGCTCGCCGTCATCCTCGGAGAAGATCTATATAAAGCGCGAAAAGAAGACTGTTACCGAGCGATTTTCGGCTACACGATCTTAAACGACATCACGGCAAGAGACATACAAAGCCGCCATATGCAATTTTATGCAGGAAAAAGCCTTGAAGACAGCTGTCCGATAGGCCCGTGGATTGTCACTGCAGATGAGTTTGATCAAGAACCGGATCTTGCATTGCGAACGTTTGTAAACGGTCAGCGGCGCCAAGATTCCCGAACGTCTCTACTCGTTTCAGATATCGGAGATATTTTAGAAGAGCTCTCCGGCTATATGATGCTAAAAAAGGGGACGATTATCGCCACCGGCACACCGGCAGGGGTGGGAATGGGTTTTACACCTCCCAAGTATCTCAAGCCGGGAGACGAGATCATAAGTGAGATAGAGGGCATTGGGGAGCTTATTGTTCGGATCGGAAAGTAAGGATGCAGAGTGGCTGAAAAATAAGTTGGCGGGAATATACCGACTTCCATCCAGAGGATAGATTTTGGGCGGATTGTACTGAGAATGGAATCTATTGGAGAGTAAAAAGAATGGAAAGAGATCTTGCGAATCAGATGAATGTAGATAGAGCTCCGGGCTCGCTGACGTATACGGGGAAGTATGTCGATGTCCCTGTCGATATTGAAATGATTAGATTTCGTGAAGAAGATTATGTCATAGAGCACTATTCTACAGTAAATGAACTTCCGAGAAAATTTGATTCAGACAGTGTTTGGTGGTTCAATCTCACCGGGCTCAACGACCCGGAGGTGATTTCCTTTTTTGGGAGGCGGTTCGGCATCCATGAAATGCACTTGGAAGATATCGTGCAGATCAGCCGGCACTCCAAGGTCGATATGACTGACAACTATCTCATGAGTGAACACTATATGCTATATAGGGATTCACAGATGCATAGAGAGAGCATTGTGCTGTTTCTTTTTGAGAATGTGGTTCTCAGTTTTCAGGAGTATCCCGGAGATGTTTTTGCTCCGATCCGAAAAAGAATTCGTCAGACAGATTCTCGAGTGCGCCGTGAAAAAGCGGATTATCTCTACTATCTGATGATCGACCGATTGGTCGATGAGGCGGTGGCGGTTCTGAAAGAGCTTGTTGGCAAACTCGATGATATGGAGCGATTGATGATCGATGAAGATGCGATAGATATTCAGCGCGCCTATGCGATTAAAAGAGAGCTGCTCAATGTTAAAAGCGCTATCTATCCGTTGGATGATCTATTGGGCATATTGATAGGTGAGCAAAACAGTGTGATTCGTGAGGAGATGTTCCCCTATATTAAAGACGTAGGCGATCATGTCGATCAAGCGATCGCGCAGATCGGGCGGGCGATGGATACAATCGAGAGTATGAATCAGTCCAATATGGCAAAACTCTCCAATCAGATGAACAGCATCATGAAGGTATTGACGATGTTTTCGGCGATCTTCATTCCTCTAAATTTTCTCACCGGCATGTATGGAATGAACTTCTTACACATGCCTTTTTTGCGGCACCCGCATGCATTTTATGGTTTTTTGCTTGCAAGCGCTCTGATCGCAGGTGCTCTGATCGCATATTTTAAAAAGAAAAAATGGCTTTAATTTATTCCATTGCGTCGAAATGTCCAATCGGAGAAAGCGTCCGGCAGGATTTGGCCTCTTGGAAAAAGACAACTTGAGCACAATTCGAGAATCATGATCGTCGAAGTCCTCTTTAAAATTGAAAGGTATTTCAACTGAAAGAATACCCTGATTTCAGACGGTGGATCTCATCGGCCTCACTTGAGCCTGTTCTTACGATCTCGTTATCTTTTTTTCTTTTGAAATGAAAGTTTTCCGGATTGTCTCAATGCCGGAAATGCGCATATTACCGTCTCTTTGCATTGCAGCGGAACTTGCCCTATGCTAAAATACAAATTGCCAGGAGGTTGCCCGGATCTTTGTTGTGATATTTCCGGCACAGATGCAGGGGAATCTTTTTGCGCAGAAAAAATGAGGAGGAATACGATGCAAAAGTGGATTTGCACGGCATGTGACTATATTTACGATCCTGCGGTAGGAGATGAAGACGGAGGCATTGCCCCCGGAACGGCTTTTGAAGACATTCCCGAGGATTGGGTTTGCCCGGTCTGTGGAGTAGACAAAGAATTCTTCAAGATTTACGAAGGCTAGTGGCCGCTCGGCTCCCTCGTATGATGGTGGGGGCATAACGGAAAGAGCAGATCCGCATTTCCTGCGGAAATGCATATTTAAAATGGAAGTCGGCGGTGCAACATGGTTCTCCTGCGGACGCTTTATGATGTAACTTGAGGATTTGCCTATGGATGGCATGTCCGCCCGAGAAGCACGATAGGAACGATTTGAGAAAGGGAAAAAATGACGAAGATGATGAAGGCTCTCAATGAGCAGATTAATAAGGAGATATACTCAGGTTATCTCTACCTGTCGATGGTCAACTACTTTGAAGAGCGCTCGCTCGACGGATTTGCCAGCTGGTTTAAGGCGCAGGCGCAAGAGGAACTTTATCATGCAATGCGGATTTATAACTTCATCCATGAAGTAGGCGGAAAAGTCGTTCTTGAGGCGATTGAAAAGCCCGACATCGAGTGGACGAGCCCGCTGCAGGTTTTCCAAGAAGGCCTCAAGCATGAGAAATTTATTACCGCCTCCATCCACGAGCTGGTTCAAATGGCCGAAGAAGAAAAAGAATACGCCGTTCGAGATATGCTTCAGTGGTTCATTGTCGAACAGGTGGAAGAAGAAGCCAACTTCTCCCTTCATGTCGACCAGCTTGAGTTGGGAGGAGATACCGGTGCCGCGCTGATGCTCATGAACTCAAAGATGGCAGCTCGGGTACCGCTTCCGCTGAGTGCTGATGAGCAGACAGAATAAAGGAACCATTTTACTTAGAATATTAAAATCTGATTACTGAAAGGAGAGCTTACAGATGTCCATTAAAGGCACAAAGACGGAGCAAAATCTTCTCAAGGCATTTGCCGGTGAGTCCCAGGCGCGCGGAAGATATACGATATTTGCTAAAATAGCCCGCAAGGAAGGCTATTATCAGATTGCAGACATTTTTGACGAGACGGCCAGGAATGAGGAAGAACACGCCAAGCGCTTTTTCCGATTCCTCGAAGGCGGCATGGTGGAAATTACCTCTGCCTATCCTGCCGGTGTAGAGGGTACAACGGCCGAGAATCTCAAAGCCGCAGCAGAGGGAGAAAATGAAGAGCATACTCTCCTCTACCCACAATTTGCCGACGTTGCAAAAGAAGAGGGATTCCTTGAGGTTGCAGCGGCATTTAAGGCCATCGCCACTGTAGAAGAAGAACATGAGAAGCGATATCTGAAATTGCTTGAAAATATCGAAAACGGCAAAGTGTTCAAGCGAGATGAAAAAGTTCGCTGGAAATGCAATGTGTGCGGATATGTTCATGAGGGATTTGAGCCCCCGGCTGTCTGCCCTTCGTGCAAACATTCCAAAGAGCATTTTGAGCTCAAAGAGACCAATTACTAAGAGAAAGGGCACACACAAGTGTGCCTTTTTCAGATTTGAAAAGAGGTATTTTGAACCGCATTGAATTGTTTTGTGATGGTGCCTGCAAGGGAAATCAGGAAGAAGAAAATACCGGAGGGTATGGCGCCCTATTGCTTTACGGAAAGCATGAAAAAGAGATCAGCGGAGGCACCGTAAATACGACAAATAATATTATGGAGATGACGGCGATGTTGGAGGGGCTTCGCGCTATTAAGCGCGTCGATATTCCGGTCGTCGTCTATGGAGATTCGGCATATCTGTTAAATGGCTTAAAGGAGAAATGGTACGTTGCCTGGCGAAGAAACGGCTGGAAGACGAAGGCTAAGACACCCGTGGAAAATCGCGCGCTTTGGGAAGAACTTCTTGAGCAGGTAGAGCGCTTTGACTCCATTTCCTATAGGAAAATTAAGGGGCATTTGAGCACGGAGAGTCCGACGCTTGAGAAATGGTTTGAGAAATACAAAGAGGAAGAAGAAGATGTTTCTTTAGAGGAGTTTTTGCGTTTATTGACAAATAATGCCAGAGTCGATAAACTGGCATCAGAGTTTGCGCTCCAGTTGCAAGATTCCCGAACCAGTATAGGAGAGTGATAGTCATTGGAACCCGGTAGTACCTGGTCAATATTAATAGTCATCATTTGTTTGCTTTGTTCTGCCTTTTTCTCTGCGTTGCAGACGGCATTAGTGGCGCTCAGCCGCCAGCGCCATCGCAATATCCTCGATGAAGAAAATGAATCAACACAGTATATTTTGAGTTTAATGGAACATTCCGATCGAAGCCAAGGGACGCTGATGATCGCCAATATCCTCTCGAGCATGACGATGGCAATCGTCTTAGCGTGGATATTTTCTTCTCTTTTGAAATCCGTCGGTGCGATTGTGGGTGTTCTTGTTGCTGTCGCACTGGAGGTCATATTTGGAGAGATTATTCCCAAGAGCCTTGGAGCTGAACGAGCGGAAAAGATTCTCCTTCGTCTGCACTGGTTTCTGCGCATAATTTTAGTGGTGTTCAGTCCGTTCTATTATATTTTGGCGCCTCTGACGAATGGGATTTTGAAGATCTTCGGGATTCGCCGCACAATTTCTGAAGGATACCTGAGTGCGGATGAGATCAAGAGCATGATCGATGCCTCGCATGAGGAAGGTGTCTTAAAAGGAGAAGAGAAGGCGATGATTTACAACGTCTTCGAGTTTGGAGATTCACAGGCGGATGACATTATGACACCGAGAACCGATGTCGTCAGCATCGATGTCAACACTCCCTATGAGGAGATTCTTGCGCTGTTTCGAAGTGAGCAGTTCTCGCGCTTGCCGGTATACCGAGACACGATTGATGACATTATCGGGGTTCTCTATATAAAAGATATCCTTCTTTTCGGTGCATCGGAGGACAACTTCAATGTCGAAGAGATCATGAGAGAACCTTATTTCACATATGAGTTTGTCAAAAACCACGAACTCTTCCAAGATATGCGTGAAAAGAGAATACCGATCGCCATTGTCCTTGATGAGTACGGAGGCACATCCGGCGTCGTGTCGATGGAAGATCTTGTCGAGGCGATCGTCGGTGATATCAATGATGAATACGATGATCATGAAGAGGAGATTCGAGTGGTGAGCGAGGGGGAATTTCTCGTCGAAGGTTCTACCCGCATCGAGCTCGTCAACGAAGCGCTCGAACTCGGCATTGAGTCGGAGGAATTTGATTCCATCGGAGGTTTTGTTCTTGGAGAACTTGGAGGCCTGCCGGAAGAGGGAGAGGAACTCCTTCTCGACGGTGTCTCTTTCCGAGTTGAGAAGATTGAAAAAAATCGTATTGAGGAGCTTCGCATTAAAAAGTAGATCTTTACGGGCGGTTTGAACGGTGAATATTCGGCAAGAGACGGCAAGTCTCTTTTTTTTTTGCGCATGAATGCATTTACATAAAACAGCTCATTGCTCCTTTCTATATGATTTGTGAACAGATATCAGATTAAGTATAAAGAATGGAGGGAAAGGAAGAAAAAAAACGGTTTTTTTTGAGGCAAAAACACTTGACAACTTATTAACAGAAAGTGTATATTATCGAGTGTATGAGTTTGTCAATAAATTCACTAACGACAAGGGAGAGGACTATGTGCAAAGAAAACGATCTGTTCCAGCCACTCAAGGCATTCCTTGCCAATGATCAATTGACGGAGTCGGACTTAATCGAAATTCTCCATTTTACGCAAGATCATTTCGGCTATATTCCTGATGAGGCTCAGTTTCTAATCGCTAAGCGATTAAAAATTCCGACGTCACGCGTATATGGGGTTGTGACGTTCTACTCCTACTTTACTCAAGTTCCAAAAGGGGAAAACCAAATCAGCATCTGCCTAGGCACTGCTTGTTATATAAAGGGAGCTCAGAGTATTTTAAATGAGTTTGAAAAGCAACTCGGTATCAGTGCCGGTGAAACGACTGCAGATCGACACTTCAGCATCAATCCTACTCGCTGTCTGGGAGATTGCAGCAAGGCACCTGTTGTGATGGTCAATGAAGATGTCTATTCCAGAGTTGAGCCAAGTGATGTCAGCAAAATCTTGGATATTTACCGTATGGAAAGTCAGGAGGCAAAATAATGCAGTTTGAAGCATTACGCGATCTTAAAGTGATGGCGCGCAAAAAGTTGGATGAGCGCTTGGCCGGAAATCCCTCCGTCGAACCGGACGGTGATGGCTACCGTTTGGTGGGTGATCATTATCGCAAACAGACACGTGTCGTCTTGCGCAACAGTGAAATCATTAATCCTCTTGATATTGATGAATACATAGCATTAGATGGGTATCGCGCGCTTGCCGATCTACTCGAGAAAAAGGTTCCGCCCGCAGACGTGGTCGAAACAATGATTGACGCCCATCTACGCGGACGCGGAGGAGCGGGTTTTCCTGCGGGAAGAAAATGGAAAGAGGCGTTGTCGCACGACGCAGAGCGCAAGTATGTCATTTGCAATGCCGACGAAGGAGATCCCGGAGCCTATATGGACCGTCATATTTTGGAAACGGATCCTCACTCGGTGCTCGAGGGCATGGCGATTGCCGGCTATGCGATCGGCTCGAATTACGGTTACATATACGTTCGTGCAGAGTATCCGGTTGCCGTAAAACGCCTGCGCACAGCCATCGCTCAAGCTGAAGAAAAGGGCCTTCTGGGAGACAATATTTTGGGAACGGACTTTAGCTTTCATCTGGAGCTGCGATTGGGCGCCGGTGCCTTTGTCTGCGGTGAAGGCACGGCGATGATCGAATCGATTGAAGGCCGTCGTGGAATGCCGCGCTTCAAGCGCTATCGAACGGCTCACAAGGGCCTGTTCGGCATGCCGACGATCGTCAATAATGTGGAGACGCTGGCAAATGTCCATTGGATCTATCTATACGGCGCCGATTGGTTTAAAAGCATCGGAACTTCAGGTTCTCCCGGCACAAAAGTATTTGCTCTTGTCGGAAAAATTGCCGACCCCGGGCTTGTCGAAGTTCCTATGGGGACGCCTCTTCGCACGATCATTTATGACATCGGAGGCGGAATAAAAGACAACAAACCCTTTAAGGCGGTCCAAACAGGCGGCCCTTCAGGCGGCTGCATTCCCGAGCAAAACCTGGATATTCCTGTCGATTTTGATGAGTTGGTAAAAGTCGGCTCTATCATGGGATCCGGCGGAATGGTCATCATGGATGAAGATGACTGCATGGTTGATATTGCTCGCTATTTCATGGACTTTTCAGTCGAAGAGTCCTGTGGGAAATGCACGCCTTGCCGCATAGGGAACAAGCGAATTCTTGAGCTGTTGGACAAGATCATAAACGGCGACGGACGTGAACGCGATCTTGACTATTTGAAAGAACTGTCGATCGTGATTCGAGACACCTCCCTTTGCGGTCTGGGCCAGTCGGCGACAAATCCGGTCCTTTCGACACTGGAGTATTTTGCTGATGAGTACCGGGCACATGCTATAGATAAGAAATGCCCGGCCGGTGTCTGTAAAGCCTTAAGGCATTACTCCATTAGCGATGCATGTATCGGATGCGGCCGCTGCAAGAGGAACTGTCCCACCAACTGCATCAGCGGTGAACTCAGAAGCGTGCACGTGATTAATCAGGAATCGTGTGTACAGTGCGGTACTTGTGTTGACATCTGCCCCGTGCAGGCCATTCAAGTCGAATAATTCGTGGAGGATTTAAGTATGATTCATTTGACGATTAACAATATGCCCATTCATGTAGAAGAAGGAACGACTATCTTAGAAGCGGCAAAGCAGTTGAACATTAAGATCCCCACACTGTGCTACCTCGATCTTCCTGATTTTAAAATCATCAATGAAAGTACCTCATGTCGCGTCTGTGTCGTAGAAGAAGTCGGAAGAGATAAAATGCTGACGGCTTGCTCAACACCTTGCCGTGAAGGCATGAACATCCGGACGGACTCAATCAAGGTCATCAAAGCTCGCCGCATCATGGTTGAACTTTTACTGTCCAATCATCCGACGGACTGCCTGGTGTGTGCCAAAAATGGAGACTGCGAATTACAGGCTCTGGCAGCCGATGTCGGCATTCGAACCATTCGCTATCCGGGTGATCGAACGGTTACAAAGATCGACCGTAGTTCCAAGTCGATCATTCGCGATATGTCCAAGTGCATCTTGTGCAAACGCTGCGAAACGATGTGCAGCACGGTACAAACAGTGGGTACACTCACAGATGTCGGCCGAGGATTTGACACCGTCGTCGGCACTCTGTTTGACAATCCTATGCACGAAACAAACTGCACTTTCTGCGGCCAGTGTCTTGCTGTTTGTCCGACTGCCGCGCTTACAGAAGTAAACAACGAAGAGAAAGTATGGGATGCCTTGGATTCGGGCAAAACGGTCATCGTTCAAACAGCGCCTGCCGTTCGCGTCGCTCTAGGTGAACTTTTCGGCATGGCGCCCGGGACAGACGTTACCGGCAAAATGGTCAGCGCTTTGCGGGCAATGGGGTTTGATCGCGTCTACGACACAAACTTTGCAGCCGATGTCACCATCATCGAAGAAGCGTCTGAATTGATACACCGGCTCAATAATGGTGAAAGATTGCCGCTTCTGACCTCATGTTGCCCGAGTTGGGTGAAGTTCATCGAGCATAATTATGGAGATATGCTGGATATCCCCTCATCGTGCAAATCGCCTCATGAGATGCTCGGCTCACTTGCCAAAACGTATCTTGCCGAGAAAATGGGCATCGATCCGGAAGATATGATCGTCGTCTCTGTCATGCCGTGTGTTGCAAAAAAATACGAATCGGCTCGCCCCGAACTCGCTACGGAAGAAGGAATAAGCGATGTCGACATCGTCATTACGACGAGAGAGCTCGGCCACATGTTAAAAGATCTTTCCCTCGATTTCCCCAATCTGCCTGACGGAGAGTTTGATCAGCTGATGGGCGAATCATCCGGTGCCGCTCTTATCTTCGGCAGCAGCGGCGGCGTCATCGAGGCCGCTGTGCGAACCGCATATGAATGGGTTACAGGGGAAGAACTGGAAGCTCTTGACTTTACAGCCCTTAGAGGACTGCAAGGCATCAAGGAAGCAAAGGTCGCTATCGGGGATAGAGAGCTGAGCATTGCTGTTTCAAGCGGACTTGGAAATGCCCGCAAATTGCTGAATCGAATTCGAAGCGGTGAAGCACATTATGATGCGATTGAAATTATGGCTTGTCCGGGCGGATGCATTGATGGCGGAGGCCAGCCCTATACCCATGGCAACACGGAGATCATTCAAAAGAGAATGAATGCCATTTATGCGGGAGATCGCAAAAAGGCGATCCGACAATCACATAAAAACCCGCAAGTCAAGAAGCTCTACGATGAATTTCTGGGCGAGCCATATGGAGAAAAAGCCCATCAAATTCTACACACGAAGTATACATTGCGACCGAAGATTTAGGGCTTAAGAAGTCGAGAAGTCTTAAACGATGAAACCACCGCAGCATAGGCTTCGGTGGTTTTTCCGGTATGCCCGCAACGGGCAACATTCGGTAGAAAGCAAGAATAGCAAAAGGAGAAGATATTGAAAAATAAATTTCTGATATTTACCGTTGTATTTGCGCTCATCTTTGGCTTGACAGCTTGTTCGAAGATAGAAGAAGAGCAGGATGTGCAAAGGCCCCTGGTCAGATACGCCGTCATGACCGGACCGACGGGAGTGGGTTCTGTCCATTTCATAGAAAACAGCAAGAATGGTCAATCCGCTTTTGAAATAGAGGAGAGCGTTGTAGGCACCCCTGATGAAATTGTGTCGTCTTTAGTCAGCGGGAATTTGGATATGGCAGTGGTGCCTGCCAATTTGGCGTCCGTTTTATACAATAAGACAGATGGCAAGATTCAAGTGTTGGCGACAAACAACTTGGGTGTTCTCTATATCGTGGAGATGGGAGAAGAGATACACTCTCTGGAGGATCTGAAGGGAAAAGTCGTTATGTCCTCAGGAAAAGGCGCAACTCCTGAAACTGTATTTACCTATCTTATGGAAGGCAACGGTCTTCAGCGAGGGGTGGATTGGGATTTTGACTTTAAAACGGAAGCTACGGAAGCGGCTCAAAATCTCCTGTCCGGAAAACACACAATCGCCCTTCTTCCCGAACCGATGGTGACGGCCGTATTGGCTCAAAGCGAGCATGCTCGTGTAGCGATTGATTTGCAGGAAGAATGGTCCAAGCTCAATGCTTCTGCGCAGATAACCGGTGTGCTGGTAGGAAGAAGAGAATTCATAGAAACGATAGATGCGGACGCGTTCTTAAAGGAGTTTGAGTCGAGTGTCAAGGAAGCCGAGGCGGATGTGAAAAAGACTTCCGAACTTCTGGGCAAGTATAATATAATGAACCCGGATATAGCCGAAACGGCTATACCCAACATGAATCTGCATTACATGGACGGGCAAGATCTGAAAATCAGTATGACAGAATATCTGCAGATTTTATCGGAAGCCAATTCTCAATCTGTTGGAGGAAATGTCCCAGGTGAAGACTTTTTCTATCTTGGAAAATAAAATACTGAGGAAAATGGTTCCGGCCGTCTTTTGGCTGCTGGTTTGGCAGATCGCAAGTGCGGCGATCGGGGAGGAGATATTGTTGTCATCTCCTCTCCGTGTTTTCTCTAAGCTTGTCGAACTGATGCAAACACAGGATTATTGGCTTGCCATCGCCACATCGCTGTATAAGATTTTCATCGGCCTGATGCTTTCTGTCATCGTCGGGATAACTCTTTCCGTCGTCAGTTTTTACTCTCCCTTCTTCAAGGCGCTTGTACATCCCGTTGTCATTTTTTTTAAGTCCATCCCCGTCGCCGCTTTTGTCATATTTCTGCTGATGTGGATAGACTCATCTTATTTATCCGTAATCATTTCCTTTTTAATGGGCATGCCGATTATTTATGAGAATGTCTATGAAGGATTTATTTCGACAGACAAAAAACTGGTGGAGATGGCGGAGAGTTTTCAGGTGCCTGCGCTCAAAAGAATGAAGTATATGTACGTAGTGAAAGTTTTGCCCTATCTTCGGGCAGGGATTATTTCCGTCTCGGGTCTGACTTTTAAGGCGGCAATAGCCGCAGAAGTCATCGGTCTCCAAAGAAACTCCATAGGTGAGCATCTGCATCATGCAAAGATATACCTGAATATGGCGGAGCTGTCGGCTTGGATCGTCACGATTATAGGTTTGAGCATGATGTTTGAAAAAGCAATACAATTTTTCATGGGTGATAGACATGCTGGAGTTTAAAAATATCTATAAGTCATTCGAAAAACTTGTAGTGGATAATGTATGTTTTCGGTTGAATGCAGGGGAGCGCCTTGCGATTGTAGGTGAATCGGGGGCGGGAAAGACGACGGTCTTTAATATCATCCTGGGCATTACGCAAGCAGATGCAGGGGAACTGATCAATGATTTTGAAAAAATTTCAACGGTGTTTCAGGAGAACAGGCTGATCGAGGAAATTTCTGCCTTACATAATATCAAAATGGTCACTGACAAGCCGGATGAGGAGATGAAAGAAATGCTCCGCGAATTGAAAGTGGACAATTTCTACGAGCCTGTAAAATACTTGAGCGGAGGGATGAAAAGACGCGTTGCCATTGCAAGAGCTCTGATGTATGAGGCGGATTTGTATTTACTGGATGAGCCCATTCAAGGGCTGGATGATGAGATCAGAAAGACGGTCATCGGGAAGATACTGGAAATCACGGAAGGAAAGAGTCTGCTTTTGATCAGCCACAGCAAAGAGGATGTACATGATTTTCAAATTTCTGCTCAGCTGATACTGTAGGCAAAAAAATTATCTTCGTCTTCTCTAAGGTCGCAAAGAAAATGAAAAGATAAGAAGCTGCTGCGCTCGACTCTTTCGGAGTCGGACGCAGCCTTTTTTGTCGATGGGTAAAAGAGAGGGGATCCTCGTTTTGCGTTATAAGAGGATGATTCCCTGTTCGCGGCATTCATCGCGCATATCCTGAGGCCAGTAGGAGGACTGCACTTCTCCGATATGTCTTTTTTTCAGGAAATACATGCACATGCGCGATTGGCCGATGCCTCCTCCGATAGTAAGCGGAAACTCGTCGTTTAAGATGCCTTGGTAGTAGTGCAGAGAGAGGTCGTGAGGATTCCCCTTTAACTCTTCTTGTCTAAGAAGAGCATCTCTGTCGACGCGGATTCCCATGCTGGAGAGTTCCAAGGCGCATTGTCCGGGTTCGTGGAAGACGAGGATGTCGCCATTTAATGTCCAGTCGTCGTAGTCGCTCGCCCGTCCGTCATGGGGATTTCCACTTTGAAGACGATGGCCGATGCCGATGAGGAAAAGAGATCCGCATTCACGAAGCTGGGCGTGTTCGCGATCTTTGGCGCAGAGATGAGGAAACTTGTCTTCGAGTTCTTGAGAGGTCATAAATGTGATTTCTTCCGGCAGGATGCTTTCGCCTCCGAGAGCGCTCTCTGTAAACCTCAGAGCGCGGTAAATGGATCGTACAGTGCTTTTCAAGGTGTCAATATTTCGATCCTTGGAGAGAATGATTCGCTCCCAGTCCCATTGATCGACATAGATGGAGTGAAGCGGCCCGAGCACTTCGTCGCGCCGGATGGCGTTCATGTCGGTGTAGAGACCTTCGTAGGGTTCAAAGCCATAGCGCCACAGTGTCATTCTCTTCCATTTGGCTAACGACTGTACAATTTGGCACGCAGTCCCCGTATCGCCCAGGGCAAATTCAACGGGCCGCTCGACGCCGCTCAGATCGTCGTTGAGACCGGAGGCGGATTCGAGAAAAAGTGGTGCACTGACACGCGTGAGGTTGAGCTCCTTTGCAAGGGCTCGCTCAAACGTGTCTTTGATGAGTTTGATTTGAAAGGCGGTTTCTCTGAGTGTCGGAACAGAGGTTGATCTGAGTTGTGAAGGTGTCATAGTATATATCCTCCTGAAATAAAAAAAGCCCCGATAAAGGGACGCGTATCTGCGTGGTACCACCCAATTTGCTTCTCCAGGTTACGGCTGCTGCGATAACCTTGCCCTGTAACGGGGGCTCCGTCCGAGTCTACTCTCTACTGATTTCGGTCGGAGGCTCGGGGATGTTCTTTCGGCGAGTTCTGTACTTTGCCTCTCAGCTTTCAGCAAATTCTCTGTAGTCAAAATGATTCGCGTACTTTTTCCCGTCAAAGCCTATTGATAAGAGTCTAGAGGGTGGGAAGTCGTTTGTCAACTAAAAAGTTAAAAATTCTTTTTTGTTTTATTGTTAAAGAGACGCTGATATTCGATTTCTCTCAAATTCTTCTTTATGGATTTTTTAAGAACAGAGAAATGCGTCTATTCATCTTCATGAGGATGCTGAAGATGTTTCATGTATTTCCACTGATCGAAGGCAAAAATGACAAGAGCCGCCCAAGAGAAGCTAAAAGCAACGAAACGCTCTATGTCAAAGGGTTCTCCGTATACGAAAATGCCCAGCATCATGGCCATGGTGGGGGAGAGATATTGAATAAAGGCGGATACACTCAGGGCGGTGGAGCGAATCCCCTGTGCGTGGAAGAGAAGGGGAAGCACGGTCAGAGGACCGGCGAGAGAGAGGATGAAGTATCTTGCTGTGGAAACCTCCTGTACAAGTTCCCAGTTTCCTGCGCGAGCCCATAGGAGAATCAGGGAGGCGAGTGGAAGGAGGATTAACGTCTCATATCCCATGGAAAAGACGGAGTCATAGGGGGTTTTCTTCTTGATGGCGGAATAGACAGCAAAAGTCAGGGCGACGGCAAACGCGTAGAACGGGAATTTCCCGATCGAAATTGTCTGGAGAACGACGCCGATACTTGAAAGAGCCGCTGCGATGTACTGTGCTTTTCTGGGTTTTTCATCAAAAAATGTCCAGCCGATCCAAGCCAGGATCAGTGGGCAGATATAGTACCCGAGGGTCGTCTGCAGAATCTCCCCCTTTTGAATGGCATAGACATAGATCGACCAGTTTAGGAAGACCGAGACGGCAGCGGGGAGACTGTAGTGTAATTGTGCAGATTCTTTCAAGCGAGCGATGAAGAGGTTCCATTTTCCACTTATGACAAGAAGGAGGATCATAAATAGAAAGCTCCCGATGATTCGATGGGCGATCAGTGCGAAAGAGTGGACAAATGTCGTGTACTTCCAATAGACGGGCATCAGGCCCCATATTACTTGTGCCAAGACGACATAGAACAATCCTTTTGCGGTTTCTCTCATTTGTATTCCTTAAGATGAATGTGATAATGGGTGCGTCCGACGACATCTCCTCTATGATTGGTGATCTCCTCCATCATCATGGAGCGAAAAGGCTCCATCTCACGCCTCTTAATTATATGGAGCTCTGCCAGCGTGTGAAGAAGAATCCCCGGAAGCAGAGAGGATTCGCCACTTTCCACCTTGATGACGAGCCCCAGGCCTTCGCGAAGCAGCCCGACGCCGTAGAAGGCATTGGCGCCTCCCTTGGCAATGAGGCGATCGCCAAAAACTTGCATCAATCGAGTGCAGAGGCGGTTTTCTCCGGAGACCATGACGGGGTAGCGAAGCATGGCGGAGGATACTCTTTCAAGCGCCTCCTTAAGTGGAGAACGAAGAGAACCGGGGTCTGCAAGCCGGGCGAAGGCAGTGGCAAATTTCCTGAGTTTAAGAGCGTGAACGGGGACTCCGCATCCGTCCGTTGCTAGGTGAAACTCTTCTGGATTTGCATCGCATAATTCTGCCAACACCTTTATGATCCGTNGCTGATGAGGGTGGGAAGGGTGCATATAGGTGGAGAGATCTTCTTTTTTGTACCTTGCGCTCAGAAGCATTCCCGCATGTTTTGCGGAACAATTGTTATGAAGAGCACTTGGTGCAGTGGTAAGGAGTTTACGAGCTTCATCGTCAAAAGGCGGGTGGGCTCCACATTGCAGCATGTCTTCGCTCAGAGAAGCCTTTGCCATAAGGCATTTTAAAATGCGAAGGTGCGACTCTGTGCCGGAATGTGAGCCGCAGACGAGGGCGAGCTCTTCTTGATCGATTCCATAGTGATCGATGGCGCCACTGAGTATGGCGGCTGCCGCTTGAAAGGGCTTCGTAGAGCTCCTGGCAAAAGTGATTCTCTCGCTGTCACCATGCCGGTAGAGGAGACGCCCCTGTGTATCACAGACGGCGATATGGCCTTTATAGGTCATATCTATCACGTCGCCTCTGGTTACGCTTGCAATCATTGTTACTCCTTTTCTCCCTTAATTGTACACCCGTATCTCATGATATACTATGGACGAAAGAGGCGAATGCTTTGTATGAGGAATACAGGGATGAATATCGAAGAGATCTATCTTCGCCATGTAGACACGATCTATAGGCTGTGCCATATCTATCTAAAAAATCCGGAAGACGCAAAAGATGCCACACAAAGCACCTTTGAGAAACTTTTGGTGCGAAAAGAACCTTTTGAGAGCGTAGAACATGAAAAGGCCTGGTTGATTGTCTGCGCCTCCAATCTCTGCAAAAATATGCTGAAACACTGGTATCGCTCCAAGCGCACTGATGTCGAGGAGATGGCGGCACTGCCGGCAAAAGAAACGCCGAATGATGAGACATTGGCGCTTTTGTACGAGCTCGATGATGAGCTGAGAAGGCTTGTGTATCTCGTTTATTACGAAGGATATCGAATCAATGAGATTGCCCGAATGGATGGTATCAATGAATCGACACTGCGCTCAAGGCTTGCGCGTGCCAGGGAGCAGCTGAAATTGATAATGGAAGAAGAGCAATGACCCGAAAAGAACTGAGAGAAGCAATAGACACATTAACTCCGGATCGGGAAACGAAAAGAGAGATGTTTCTGGCGATAGAGGAAAAAGCGTCAAAGCCCGCCTTGGTAAGATGGCCAAAATTTAGAAGAGCGGCTGTTGTTGCGCTTGCTGTTTTGTTGCTTGCGGTCGCTGTGCCCGGTGGGATTCGGTTCGTGATACAGGCGAGGGATTCGATCGCGATGGGGGGTTCTGATGTAAAGTCGGAAGAGGCGGATATCGTTTCTGCATGTCAAAAAGAAGCCGTTGCAGCGGATGTAAATACGGAAGAAGTGTTCAGCGCAGAGAATATTGATGTGGCTGATGAGCTTAAAACAGCAGAGTATGATGATGGAGAGTTTCAGATCGTAGAGATTGAGGGGGTGGAGGATTTGGATGCCTTGATCCATCTTCTTCCGGAAGAAGCGTCGATAATAGAATCGGAGGGCACCTTCCGAAAATACAAGGTGGGAGAGGAAATCTGGGAGATCCGGATAGAGAGGGGAAATACGAGGCTCATCAGGCCTCTGAACCAATAGTTCACAGAGCTTTCGGGCTCTTTTTTTCTTTAAGAAAGAGGATAGAAATAAAACCCAAGGTGCTGAATATGGCGCTGATGACAAGCAGTGCCTCTACATGGAGAGCATCGAGAACGGCACCACCAAGAAGGGAGGCAATGACGCATCCGAGCGTTATTGTCGATATGAGCAGAGCTTGTGAGCGGGCACGAAGAGAGAAGGGAAGCGTCTCTTGAACATACGCGACAGCAGCGGGGAAATAGAGTCCGAACGTCAACATTTGTAAAAGCTGATTGACGTATAAAAGAGTGGGGGAGTTTGCGAAGATGAGGAGTATCGATTTAACAAGAAAAAACATGGCAGACAATCGGAGTAGGGAAACCGTTCCAAAGCGGTTTTGAAGTTTTGTAAACGAGGCCATGATCGGAAGTTCCGCCGCTGCCGCAATTCCCAGTGCAATGCCGAACTGAGTCGATCCTCCGCCGACATTTTCTACGATGCGAAGGAGAAAATTGTTTAGGATACAATGGTTGATAAAGAGGAAAAAAGTGGCCAGGAGCATGAGGAAGAATGGCCGATTCAAACCGGAGAGCGATGAAGAGTTGCTGTCGTTTTCCGCAGAGGTGATGGTCTTTGGGAAGAGATAGAAGGCGAAAGTAAAGGTCGACAGACTTAAAAAAGCCATCAAAGGGATGATGGATGTGTCAAAAATTCCGATCAGCTTCCCTAAAATGAGAGAAGAGATGCCATACACCAAAGACGCGGTGCCTCTTGCTATGCCGAAGTCAAGTGTGATGCCAGAGTGGAGGGCGTCAATGGAGAGGGTGTTGACCATGGGTTGGAGGCAGATGACAAGGACAAGAGTCAGAAAGTGCGCTCCTATTTTCATCGATGTAATGGGGAGATATAGGATCCCGATGAGAAGAAAGAGAAGCCTTGCATGGGAAAAGACAGCTTGACGAAGGGTCAGTGTCTCCTTATCGATCAATGAGCCGGTCATCGGCTGAAGAAGGATCGAGAGCAAGTTTGCGGCGGCAAAAAAGAAGCCTACGGCAGTATTTGAGAGACCGAGGGAATAGAGATACATGGGCCCAAATGCCAGAATGGGCATATTCGTCAGCCAGTAAGAACTCTGGATGAGAGCATAGTGTGGAGTATAATTCAAAGAAGGTTTCATGGCGAAATTGTATCACATTTGCAAAAGAAAAAATGGTGATGTTTCTTCAGGGGACGATGTAAAATGTCGATAAAATCTTGACAGATGCTCTGAAATCGGGTAATCTGTTCTGGCATGGGGGCGTAGCTCACTTGGGAGAGCGCTTGAATGGCATTCAAGAGGCAAGGGGTTCGACTCCCCTCGTCTCCACCACAAGAAAGAAGAACCTTGAAATTTCAAGGTTCTTCTTTTACTATGATGGCATTTGACCCACTTTTGACCCACTAAGGTAAAAAAGGAGCTGTTGCACAATTCTTCTTAGAAGAGGAAGTGTAGCAGCTTCTTTTTTTTTTGTCTAAAAACCCTTGATTTTAAGAGTTTTTGAACCTTAGGTTGTCTGCCGGCCGGTGAAACAAGTGAGTAAAAAGTTCAGAAACCAGCAAAATGACAACAAGCAAAAGTAAAACGAATATTACTTTTTCAGTGTTTTCATCTTTTCTATAACCTTTCTTCGGCATAGAGAAGGACGCTAACTCGAATTAAGATTCCTTATCGTCATTTTCTCTTGCTGAAAAAAGTTCGTTTTTGTGTGTTCCCTGTGAAACTAGTTGAAAGAGGGGTTGAAATGATTATAATAACTAATAACATTGAGTTGGACGAAAAGGTCAAGTGTATTAAGAACGAAACAACACAGACGAAGATTGCTGAAGAAATTGGAACCACCAAGTCCTATGTCAATCGTATTATTAAAAAACAAGAAAGTGTGCTTAATAAAACCTCCGTGCAGATCATGGAGCATTGGGATATGACATCGAATTACATTATGTGAAGAGGTAGCACATTATGGCAGAGATAAAAAGCATAAATGAATTATTGAATATGAACCTCACTATCCCAGACTATCAACGGCCGTATAAGTGGAGAATTCAAAATATTGAACATTTGCTGAGTGACATTACGAATGCGATCTCAGATGCTAAAAAATATCACAACAACTTCAAATACCGTATAGGTACAATCATTCTTTATAAAAACAATGAAGGTCTGTACGACATTGTTGATGGACAGCAAAGGATTATTTCCTTGGTTCTGTTGAAAAAGTGTATCGACCCCACTTTCAATTGCTCAATTTTGAATCTTGACTTTGATAACAAGACATCTCAAGCCAATATACATACTAACTACACATTTATCAGGGAATGGTTTTCTTTACGGAATAATGCAAAGGAGGATTTTATCCATGCATTCTCTAATATCCTTGAGGTGGTTGTAATTTGTGTTGAGAAAATATCTGAAGCTTTTCAATTGTTTGATTCACAAAACACAAGAGGAAAGGCTCTCGATCCGCATGATTTGTTGAAAGCATATCATTTGAGGGAAATGAAGCAATATCCTTATGAAATGGAACATGCTGTTACAAAGTGGGAAGAAAAAGATACTACTCAGATAAGAGAATTGTTCGACCTCTATTTATTCCCTATATGGAACTGGTCCCGTGGAAACAAGAGCAAGTCATTTACAGCTAAAGAAATTGACACGTACAAAGGTATATCAGAGACATCAACATATACGTATGCAAGACGTGCCATTAAAGCAATGCCTTGTTTCCAGATAACAGAGCCATTCATTGCTGGGAATGATTTTTTTGAAATGGTAGAGCACTATATGCACTTACTCCGTGATATAAAAACAGAAATTAATACAAATGAAGCTTTTATCAAAATCAAGGAAGTCTTGAACATGAAAAGAGATTCCGCCGGCTTCAGATACACCAAAAATCTGTTTTACTGTGTGCTGCTTTGCTATTACGATAAGTTCCACAACTTTGATGAAATGGCGGTCAAAAAATTGTTCTTATGGGCTTTCATGATTCGTGTCGATATGGAAAATCTCGGTTTTAGCAGTATAAACAAATATGCAATCGGTGATGCAAATTCTAGATATACAAACGCTATTGCCGTGTTCTCAAAAATCAATCTAGCGAGGCTTCATAATGAGATTTCCGGACTACAGATAAAAATACAGCCAAATCAAAAGAAAGCGCGTAATTGGGAAGAATTGTACTACAAGCTGAAAGAAGTAATAGAATTAGCGGAGGTGTAGGATGGGCAAAGCTATTACAGAACTTCGCATTATTGATGCGGATAAGAATATTTTTGATACAGATAACGATTATATCATTTCGCTTTATCAAAGAGCTTATGCCTGGGAAGACAAACATCTTATTCAGCTTGTTGAGGACATTGCCGATGTTTCAAAAGATGCAAATTACTATATCGGTTCCTTAATTGTGTCGAAACAAGGGAATAAATATGAGGTTGTCGACGGCCAGCAAAGATTGACTTCATTATATTTGTTGCTCAACTGTCTTGGATTTGATGTGAAGCCTACTCTCACTTTCGCTTGTCGTGAAAAATCAAATTATACTCTTCAAAATATTAGTGAATTACTCCAAGAAAATAGAAGCAAACTCGATATGGACAGAATAGAACCCGGTATTCAACAGGGCTTTCGTATTCTGGTTGAAGAATTGAACAAAGAGGGTTTTGATAAAGACAGCTTTATCGAAAAGTTATCAAATGTAGTAGTATATCGCATTGAAGTTCCGGAACACACAGATCTCAACCGGTATTTTGAGATAATGAACACCAGGGGTGAACAACTCGAGCAACACGATATATTGAAAGCTGCTCTAATGAGTCATCTTCCTAAAGAAGAACAGAGTGTTTTTGCAAAGATATGGGATTCCTGCAGCGACATGACCGGCTATGTCCAGATGCACTTTATCAGCAATAATAATGAAATCCGAAAGAATTTGTTCGGCTCCGAATGGAATAAGATGCCTCCAAAAGATTGGGATAAATATAAGTCTGGTATAGGCACCGGTACCTTAGAATCAACAGGACATCAAATAGCTGATATCGTGAGAGCCGGGTTTGAAGTTGAAGATGTTGATGGTTATTTGGATGAAGATGTAAGAGTTCGATTTGAGAGTATTATCGATTTTCGATATTTTCTGATCCATACATTAAAAGTTTTAATAGGGATCAAAGGCATAGCCCATGAAGATGGAGTGTCTGCAATCATCGCTGAACTTCTTGATGATAAAAAGTTGTTAGACACTTTTAACAAGGTTATTGAGCATGGTTGCATTGATGGAAACAAAATATCAGAACATACAGCTGAATTTTCACGAGACTTTATAATCTGCTTACTGAGAACCAGGTTTCTGTTCGATAAATATATCATCAAAAGAGAATTTACGAATGAAAACTCTGATGGCGAATGGAGCTTGAAAAGCCTTTTTGTTTCCGGGCCGCAATCGAGAAAAAAACCATATTACCGAAACACAAGGTTTTCGAAACCCTATGAACGGACAAGCAAAATTGTTGATAGGACAAAATCGAATATCATGATTCAGTCCGCCTTAAGAGTATCTTATACGTCGCCGAAGGTAATGCATTGGATAACTCAGTTGTTGCTTTGGCTCACTGTGGAGAGCAATAAGGACTCCAAGGATGCTGATATCGTGAACTATACTTCTGTTGCTGAAAACATAGCGAAAAAAGCTGTTAAAGAAAATTTCTTTGATGTTTGCGCTAACGGTGTTTATGCAATGGGGGTCAATACTCCTCACATTGTATTTAATTATCTCGATTATTTGATCTGGAATGACGATCGTAAGAAGTATGATGACTTCATCTTTGAATTCAGAAATTCGGTTGAACATTGGTATCCACAGAATCCTTCTGAGGGAACATTTGAACAATGGAAGGATGGGGTTGATCAATTCGGTAATCTGTGCATTATCCAGCGCAATGTGAATTCCAAATTTTCTAATATGTCCCCGGAGGCAAAGAAAAGCACGTTTAGAGAAATGATTGCTAAAGGCAGTTTAAAACTGCGCATCATGAGTGACTTGACTGAGAAGCATGATAATAAAAGAGCGAGTCTATATTGGCGAGAAACCGCTTATAGAGAACATGAGGACTCCATGATTTCCATGTTAATGAAAGCGTGTGAGGTCGATATGTTTCCGGAAGATAAAGATGAGAAGTCGTCAGATATTCAGCCGGAAGTAAAAGTCGGAACTCATCTTGATGTTTCAAAGATAGTTCTTGATTGGGCAAAAGTAAAAGATAGCAACGGAGAAATTTATCTTGATATAAACCGTTCTGGTAAACGCCGTGTGAGATTTACAACCGAT
>JGI24710J26742_10000933_pt1 | contig 27307 bp, 24 predicted proteins | sample BioPla2DNA2_FD_26742 | JGI IMG/M metagenome (IMG submission 26742)
ATCCATTATTTCATATATCTCCCTGTGGTCCCATATATTTTGCGGATCTGATTGTATGTATTCCCTGAAAACATTGGCCCTGGCTCTTGTGCTGTTTTTCTCATCTCCGGTGGCCATAAAGGAGGGACACATTGTTCCTCCAATGATCGAGCTCTTCCGGCAGTCGCCCGACCCATTGCACTTTTCCGCGGCCCTTACTATTCCGAGAGTGGATGAAAAGTCGAATATTGTATCTATTTCGGGTGTTTGCTGGCCCGGAGTGTACCTTAGATGTTTATCCATGGGCAGGGTGTCGGTTATCTTATTGGGGTTCAATATTCCTTTTGGATCCCAACATTTTTTGACCGACCTTAGCAACTCATAATTATGATTACCTATAATGATCGGAATAAATTCGCCCCTGAGCCTCCCATCCCCATGCTCCCCGCTCATTGAACCGCGGTATTTTTTTACCAGAATAGCGGTCTCGGTTCCAATTTTTCTAAACAGTTCCGAATCATTTATATCCTTCAGGTTCAATATTGGCCTTATATGGAGTTCTCCTGTTCCGATATGGGCATAATAGACGGCATCTTTGTTATATTTTTGGAGAATTTTTTCAAATTCGTCCATATATTCCGGCAAATCTTCAACACAAACTGCGGTGTCTTCAATTAACGCCACCGGTTTGGCGTCTCCTTTCATGTTGAAAAGGACGCCAAGACCGGCTTTTCTAAGGTTCCAGACTTTAGCGGTTTCTTTTCCCCAGACTATTGGAAACGAATATCCAAAGCCGGAATTGATCAGCTCTTCGATCATTGTCCGGGCCCTTTCCTCTATCTCTCTCTTCGTGTTGCCGATAAATTCGACAAAAAGGAGACCGCCAGGGTCGCCATCAGGAAAAAAACAGTTTTTTATTTGGATGTTGCTCTCCCTTGCCAGCGCGAGTATCTTGTCATCCATCATCTCCACAGCGGAAGGGGAATGCTTTAGTATTACCAGATTTGCCTTAAAAGCGTCATGTCGCTTTTTTAAGTGGACGCAAACCAGGGCTTTTTCAGGGGGAGGCAACTTGATCAGGTTGAGTTTTATCTCTGTGGTTATCGCCAATGTACCTTCCGATCCGGCAAGTAACTTACACATATTAAACTTCTTGTCTGATTGCCCGAAAATTTCGTTATCCAACAAAATATCCAGTGCGTAACCTGTATTCCGTCTTTTAATTTTTGGATCGGGATACTCCTCGGTAATCTTGAGCCTATTCAAAGGATCTTCAAAAATATCCCTTATATTTCTGTAAATATCCCCCTCAAGATTCTGCAAGCAACATTTTTCCGCGAACTCTTCACGGGAGAGTTCATGGAAGTGGGCCGTGGACCCATCACTTAAAATTGTTTTTAGTTCCAACAGGTGGTCTCTTGTGGAGCCGTAAACAATGGAATGGGAGCCACAAGCGTTATTGCCTACCATACCTCCCAGGTTACATCTGTTGGATGTTGAGGTCTCCGGACCGAAAAACAGCCCATATTGTTTCAGGAAGAGGTTCAGTTCGTCGAGCACTACCCCGGGCTCGACTCTTACCCACATCTCCTTTTCGTTAAGTTCCAAGATTTTATTTAAATGTTTGGAAACATCCATGACTATTCCGTTCCCTACAACTTGTCCGGCCAGTGATGTCCCCGCGGCCCTGGCTATTAATCCAACTTTGTGATCAGCGGCGAACAAAAGTATTTTTTTGATATCGCTGATATCTTTTGGCCAGGTTACAGCTAAAGGCCGTTCCTTGTAAACCGACGCATCAGTTGAATAAATGGTTGTGATTAGATCGTCGAACTCCAGTTCGCCGTTCAGATCCCTTTTTAATTCCTCTAATTCTCTCCTTAAAATTTGTAGACTCATTTTTTTGGACACGGAAAAACGGTCAAAAATAATATTTTTACTTAAGTTGGTATAATATTGAGCGCTATACAACGAGCATATGAATACAATAATCGATAGTTTTATGCCTAAAAATATAGCCAAGGAAAAACACCCAGCAAACTTTCCAGGGGGGAGCGGGCGGGCCTGGCTAAAGAAAAAATCCAGTTGTAGTCAAACCATTGTTGGTTTTTAACCGCTGTTCCTGTTATCGACAATGTTGATCAGATAATTGTAGTCAAACCATTGTTGGTTTTTAACCCTCTTTTAAGCTGAATGATTCTACAATTATTCTTACATTTATGCGGTCTTAACCGTATAAACTTAAAATATTGATATACAATGGAATTAATAGAAAAAATCAAACAAAACGCAAAAAAACACAATAAGAGGATAGTGCTTCCTGAAGGTTGTGAAGAGAGGAATTTGAGAGCTGCCGATATTGTGCTGTCCGAAGGGTTGTCCCAGATCGTTCTTATTGGTGATCCCGGGGAGATAAAAAGATTGGCCGGAGAGTATGGATTGCGGAATATTGGCAAGGCAACCATAATTGACCCAAAGAACCACGAAAAAAAAGAAGAATATATTGATCTGATGGTCGAGATACGCAAACACAAGGGGCTTAGCAGGGAAGAGGCTTCAAGGTTGATAGAGAATCCCCTATATCTGGGCGTTATGATGATCAAGAACGGGGATGCGGATGGAGAGGTTTCCGGGGCAATACATTCTACAGGCGATGTGTTGAGGCCTGCCTTTCAGTATATCAAGACAGCTCCGGGTATTTCAGTTGTGTCGGGAGCGTTTATAATGATCTTAAAAGATAAGAAGTACGGTGATGATGGGGTAATGGTTTTCGCGGACTGTGTCGTTCATCCATCTGGAACCGACAAGGAACTGGCTGAAATCGCGATAGCTTCCGCGGCAACAGCTAAAAATATTGCCTGCATTGAACCGAGAATAGCACTGTTGAGTTTCTCGACCAAAGGAAGCGCTAAACATGAGTTGGTCGACAAGGTTGTAAATGCCACCAAAATCGCGAAGGAGATGGCGCCGGAGTTGTTGATCGATGGAGAACTCCAGGCAGATGCCGCATTGGTAGAATCTGTTGGCCAGTTGAAGGCACCTGGCAGTAAGATAGCCGGTAAAGCGAATGTTTTGGTTTTTCCGGATCTGGCTAGCGGCAATATAGCTTACAAGCTTGTACAGCGACTGGCCGGAGCGGAGGCAATAGGTCCGATACTTCAGGGGATGGCGGCCCCAATCAATGATTTGTCTAGAGGATGTTCGGTTGACGATATAGTAAATGTTATCGCTATAACCTCAAATCAAGCCGCTGGAATCAAAAAATCATAAACCATAAATATATAAATCAAAAATGTTAGTATTAGTATTAAATTGCGGTAGTTCTTCAATTAAATACCAGCTATTCAACATGAAGGATGATCCTGAAATTCTCGCGAAAGGTTTAGTGGAAAGAATAGGGATCGATAATGGTATTTTGACTCACAAACCAACTAATAAAGAATCTTATAGGGTTGAGAACGTTGATATTCCCGATCATACTGTTGGTATTTCAATGGTTAACAAGGCTCTCTGCGATCCGGAACATGGAGTAATCAAAAGTGTTGGGGAGATTGATGCGGTGGGGCACAGGGTGCTTAACGGAGGAACGTACAAAGAGAGCGTACTTGTGGATGATGACGTAATCAAGGAGATAGAGGATTGTATCCCAATAGTCCCTCTTCACAATCCGGGAGCACTCAAGGGAATTCTGTCCGCGAGAAAATCGATGCCCGGAACACCCCAGGTGGTTGTTTTTGACACATCTTTTCATCAAACAATGCCGGATTATGCCTATATGTACGCTTTACCGTACGAATATTATGGCAAATACAGGATGAGAAAGTACGGTTACCATGGGATCAGCCATAAATATGTCGCCCATAAAGCAGCTGAAATTGTGGGAAAAGATATAAAAAGTTTGAAAATAATTACCTGTCATTTGGGCAATGGGGCTTCTGTTGCTGCCGTGAAGAACGGAGAGGTAATCGACACATCAATGGGATTTACCCCTACGGATGGTCTTTATATGGGAACAAGAGTAGGCGAGATAGACCCGGGAGCTGTAAATTACATTGCTGATAAAGAAAATTTAAATCCCAGTCAAGTAGAATCCCTTATAATGAAAGAGAGCGGAATGTTGGGAGTTTCCGGGGTATCCTCGGATATGAGGGATATTCAAGCCGCCGCGGATGAGGGCAATCCAAGGGCTATTTTAGCTTTGAAAATGTATGCTTACAAGGTCAAGAAATTCATAGGATCTTATTTTGCGGCTATGAATGGACTCGATTTGGTCGTATTTACCGGAGGGATAGGTGAAAACGATTACAATATGAGAAGAATGTCATGCACAGATCTTGAAAGTATTGGAATTGTATTTGATCCGGAGGTAAATCATGGGGTAAAAGGTAAAACTATTGTAATTTCCAAACCCGAATCAAAAGTTAAGGTTATTTGTATAACAACTGATGAAGAGTTGCTTATAGCGAGAGATACAAAAGCTTTGGTTGAAAAAGGTTGACCAAAGTTTGTATGTGATAAAAAGAAGACCGGTTTTTTTGAAACCGGTCTTCTTTTTGATAAGCCGAAAATTGTAACTTTAAACTTTGTTTTTTTATTTTAATCGGACGTTTGCCATAGAGAAATTATCTCATCGGATGAATAAAAAATTTCTGATAGTACTGTTGATCATAGTCTGCCTCCCCGTTTCCAGACTAATTGGTCAAAACAGCGGTCCGGATGTTCCTTCGTTCAGGGAGAGACTATTTTATGGAGGTAATTTTGGGCTTCAGTTTGGCTCCGTTACGGATATAAGCATTTCTCCTATAATAGGTTATTGGCTGTTTCCGCGAGTAGCGGTCGCCATGGGACCTGAATATCGTTTCTATAAATTTGAAGAAAACGTCTATAACATTGTTGGCGCAAAACTTTATACCGAACTATATATTGTTCAGGATCTCGCTAATGTAATTCCCATTAGGGTTAATCTTGGGATTTTCGCGCATCTTGAGGATGAGGTTCTCAATATACTTTCCGGTTCTGAGGGTACATACAGAATAAACACTGTTCTGTTTGGAGGTGGAATATCGCAACGCATAGGGGTGGGATCATCAGTGAACATTATGGCACTATGGGCTGTTGGCGGATCTGGTTATGAATATTACGGCAATCCCGAAATAAGGATTATGTTTTTATTTTAAATATCCGGGAGTTAGTAGGGTTATTTGTTGGATAGCAACAATTAAGAGATTAGAGCAGATAAATTATTTACACCAATAGTTCTTTTCCCTCGGATTTTGCTATCACAACCGCGCAACAAGTGTCACCGTAAACATTTGTCGCTGTCCTGAACATATCAAGAATACGGTCTACCGCCAATATTAAACCTATACCTTCAAGTGGTAAACAATACTATTGTCATCATTACCAATCCCGCCATGGGAATCCCTGCGGCACCAATTGAAGCCAAAAGAGTTTTAACAACAATGGTAATTTGTCGCGCAATTGGAAAGTTCTATACTGTAGCCTGAGTTATGAAAATCACAGCAATACATTCGTAAAATTTGGTCCCGTTCATATTCTCCGGCGGCATATCCATGAATCCGGTAATTTTCGTAATAGGGTATAGAAATAATGAGTCATTAAAATTCAATATTCCGGTACGCTTAGGAACGCTTACAGAAATATTTGATTTATATGACATTTGTCAATCTACCGGATTTCACCTTTGTAAAATCCCATAAAATTAAGATCAAAATACAAATGTAAAACCAAATTAGAAATGTAAATAAAAAATGGGCAAAGGAATGGCTGGAAATTAATAGGGATTCCAGTTTGTAAAATTACAATTGTAAAATTAAGTAAATGTATATTTATATAATATTATAATAATTGATTATCAGAATATTAGTGAATTTATGTATATAAAGACAAGAGGATGATTATCGATCGTAAAATTAAAAGCAACAACTATATAGTGATATTCCGTAAATATAGGTTTATATGCCCGGAGAATAGGATAACTGAGTTATATATCACATAATCAATAATATAAAATAGTAATTTATATATAGTGAATATAATATTTTATTTTTACCGGGACGTTCTACCCGTTAAATAGATATTGATCTTTAAATAAAAACAGTATCCACGAATTTAGATTTAAGATATAAGTATCAGATAATGAGATATACACACATCTAATATAAACAATTACTTAATTTCAGAACACAGATAAACAGCACTTTAGATCAAGCAGAAACATTGTCCAATAATTACAATACACAACAGTTTACAAATGTAATTTACAAATAAATACAAATGTAAATAATATTGTTATTACATTTGTAAATAAGTGTGGCGCAATAAATAATTGCTTGTTTATTGGCTATTGATAGGTAATTGATCGAATAAATATTGGATTTGCGCCTATCTCCAAAATATTGAAAAAACAATGTACTATGAAAGATAGGATAGCGGCTTTTTTAAGGACTGAGAACAAAACATCTCTCCAATTCGCGGAAGAGATCGGTGTACAACCATCGAGTATATCACATATAATATCCGGAAGAAACAATCCAAGTCTGGATTTTGTTCTTAAAATGTTGAATAGATATGATTTTATATCAATTGAGTGGTTATTGTTCGGAAAAGGTAAAATGTACAAGGATGAAGTAGGGCCTACATTGTTCGACATTAATGAACCAAAGGAACAAGTGGATAGGGATTCAATAGAAACCACTGAGCATCACGCTTCGTCGGAAGATAATGACCTTTCAAAAATGGAATCGGATCCTACTAATAAATCTATTGTTGACAATTTGGCCACCGATACTGAAGATACAGGTGGCAAGCCACATGTTGAAAAAATTGTCTGGTTTTATAATGACAATAGTTTCAAGGTTTTCAACTTAAAATGATATCACTATTACCGACAATCTGCATTCTTTTCATCCAGCATATCAAAAAAATAAAGTAATTTTATGGCTCCTAATTAAAATTATTGAATAGTATATAAATAACTATTGATGAAGCGACAGGAGTTACTGAAAGTACTGGAGAACAAACGTATCAATGATGATGTTTTTATGATAGTACTTGGCAGCAAAAACCAGTTGCCGCCAATGTTGCCGGGACAATTCGTTCAGGTAAAGGTTGAAAGTGGAATGGTTTTTTTACGCCGACCGTTTTCTGTTCATGATGTTGATTATGCCGAGAATAACTTCTCGCTTCTTATTCAGGTTGTGGGAGAAGGAACTAAGGCTATTTCCCGGGTCGTTAAAGGGTCAATGGTTGACGTAATTTATCCATTGGGAAACAGTTTTAGCATGCCCGTTGATGCCCAAAAGCCCTTATTGATCGGTGGAGGGGTGGGGGTCGCCCCAATATTTTTTATGGCTAAAGTTTTGACGAACAAGGGGTTTAAACCGGATATTTTGCTTGGGTTCAGGAACATCAAGAGTGTTATTAAATATGAACAGTTCATTGAAGTAGGCAAAGTGTTTGTTACAACCGAGGATGGATCTCTTGGTGTAAAGGGTTATGTTACCGATCATCCGGTGTTTAATTCCGGAATATACGATATTTCCTATTGCTGCGGTCCCGAGCCTATGATGAGAGCAGTTGCCGGGATTTGCGGGGAGAAAGGCATTAAATGTGAAGTATCTCTTGAAAATTTGATGGGTTGCGGTATAGGGGCATGTCTCTGTTGTGTTGTTGACACGGTCAGGGGAAATGTATGTACCTGCACAGAGGGTCCGGTATTCAATATAAATCAGTTGAAATGGTAAATCTTGGATTCAACATAGGGGACTTATCATTTAAGAATCCTGTTCTGACCGCATCGGGAACATTCGGTTATGGGGCGGAATACGATGATTTTTTTGATGTTTCCGCTCTTGGAGGTATAATACTTAAAGGGACTACATTGGAGCACAGAGAGGGCAACAGGTATCCTCGAATGGCGGAAACTCCTTCAGGAATGTTGAATTCCGTTGGCCTGCAAAACAGAGGTATCGATTATTTTGAGAATGAGATCTATCCAAAAGTGGCCGATTATGATACAAATGTTATTGTAAACGTAAATGGGAACACCGTTGAAGATTATGTTGCCCTTACCGATAGAATCAACAGACTCGACAAAATTCCCGCAATTGAGCTCAATATATCATGTCCAAACGTTAAAAGTGGGGGTATGATCTTTGGTACCAACATCGATTCTGCTCGAACAGTGATAAGGGAAGTTAGATCGGTTTGTTCTAAAAAAATGATTGTTAAATTATCGCCAAATGTTACCGATGTGGTCACTTTTGCCAGGATTGCGGAAGAGGAGGGCGCTGACGCTATATCACTGATTAACACATTATTGGGAATGGCAATAGATGTAAACAGAATGCGACCGGCACTCTCTACCGTTACTGGTGGATTGTCCGGTCCCGCTATTCGGCCTGTTGCCGTTAGAATGGTCTGGCAGGTCGCTAAAGCTGTCTCTTTGCCAATTATAGGACTCGGTGGAATATCGTCTACCAATGATGCTATTGAATTTTTTCTTGCGGGAGCCTCGGCAGTTCAGATAGGCACATACTCCTTTGTAGATCCTTCTATTTCAATTTCTATTGTTGAAGGAATTGAAAATTATCTGATGTCCAAGGGGTTTTCCGATATTAAAGATATTGTCGGCTACATTAACAAATAAGCAGGTTGTTTAAAAAAGAATCTTGTTATTATAGATAAAAATCTCTATCTTTAACTTGACTGTTTTTATTGAAAGAGGGAATATTTTAACGTTATTAGCCAATCATTTACAATATGTCCGAAAACATTCTGATTGATGATCTCGATAGACAGATATTGGATATTATCACCAAAAATGCCAGGATTCCCTATCTAGAGGTAGCTCGGGAGTGTGGCGTGTCGGGTGCCGCTATTCATCAAAGGGTCCAGCGATTGATCCGGGTGGGGGTCATAAAAGGTTCCGAGTTCATCGTTGAGCCGGCACTTGTTGGTTTTAAAACGTGCGCTTTTGTTGGTGTCTTCCTTGACACTCCGGGCCGATCCAAAGAGGCGATAAAAAAATTCAAAGAAATTCCTGAAATCATAGAGTGTCATTATACAACCGGAGACTATTCTCTTTTTATAAAAGTATATGCCAGGGATAATGAGCACCTTAGGTATATTTTATCGGATAAGATACAGAATGTTGATGGGGTGCTGAGAACAGAGACCCTTATCTCATTGGAGGAGTCTATAAACAGACAGATACCTGTACTGTCGAAATAACAAGAACAACCCAGGGATAGGTGTTTTAGAATTTATAACTATGGACAAAAGAAATTTTATCAGGTATTTTATCTGTTCATTGGTTATCACTTTTATCTCTCTTTTCGTTTATTCTGATCAACCTGACAATAGAGGTAAGAGCATAGGTTTGCAGATTTTTTCGGCTCGATCCCTGTTGTCCGAGGATAATGTAAAAACCTTATGAATAGAAAATATTGTTACGATTATCCGCGACCGGCGGTAACAACCGATTGTATTATATATGATATAGATGATCAAAAAGGGTTCAAAATATTGCTAATCAAGAGAAATAATGACCCATATAAAGATATGTGGGCCTTTCCGGGTGGATTTATGGAGATGGATGAGACTGCTGAAGAGTGCGCCGCGAGAGAACTTTTAGAGGAGACGGGAATTAAGGGTGTTTTATTGGAGCAGGTTATGACAGTGTCAGAAGTTGATCGGGACCCGAGGGGTAGGACCATATCAATAGTATTTACGGGAAGAGCCGATTCAACCAGTGTATCTCCCCTGGCCGGTGATGACGCCGAAGCTATCGAATGGTTTGAAATAGGCGAGTTACCTCCGTTAGCTTTTGATCATCATGAAATTCTTCAAAAATGGTTGAAGATAATAAGAGGCAGACCCCGTCGAAACGATAAAAGGTACTGTTCCGCAAGATGAGTTGTGGGCATAGTATACTCTCCCTAAGGTATAGAATCGCAAAAAAGTTTCCGGAACAAAAATTGCAGGATAATAATCATGACCTATTTTCCCCGATATTTTTAATTATAATATTCTTTGATTTACATTTGCCCCCCAACAGAAAATTGATGGCTAGTAAATTTAAGATACATTTTATACGACCGGTACGGAACTTTTTTGTCTACCATTTTATCCGTTCAATACTTTATATTGGTCCATTAATGCCCCGCCGCTTATTGTTGGTGTGGCATGGATTTCTCGGGAGATCGGTTTTTACCCTCTCTTCCAGATTGAGGAATTCAATTGTTTCCAACCTCTCATTGGCGTACGGTTCCAAAAAAAATCGTGAGGAAAACATTGAAACAGGTAAAAACCTTTTGGAGTTGCTCGCGAAGACCCTGACCGATTACGCTCTTTTCTGGAGGATGAAAAAAAGAGAAGATTTTTTAAGGTATTTTGATTTGGAAGGGGAGGAGTATCTTAAAGAGGCCTATTCAAAAGGCAAGGGTGTAATATGTTTGGTTCCCCATACGGTTGGTTGGGAATTTTCAGCGATAATGCCTCCTGTTTTGGGATATACTACTTTCGCTGTTAGCAGTAAAATTCGCAATCCCGCGCTGAACAGACTGATGATCGAGTTAAGGGAATCCAGAGGTATGAGGAATATTACAAGAAAGAGATGCTTCGATCTATTGGTTGAAGGGCTAAAAAACAAAGGAGAATGCCTTATATTGATGATAGATCAGGATAGTATGGCCATGAGGGGGGAGTTCCTCACTTTTTTTGGACAAAGGGCCTATACTCCAATAGGGAGTTCCAGATTGGCACTGGAAACAGACGCTCCAATTCTCCCAATGTTTACCGTAAGGGGAAAGGATAACAAATATCTTTTCAAGATTCTTCCTGAAATTCCCTTTTCAAATACGGGAGATATGGAACGGGATATAATGGTAAATACCCAGAGACATAATGATGCTATCGAAGATATAGTCCGACAATATCCTGAACAGTGGTTGTGGCTTCATAATAGATGGGCAACTACCCCGGAATCGCTTAATGAATATCTTGTCAATAAAAGAAAGGAGAAGGAACAGGCGCAACAAGTTTCATCTCATAAGCAGTGACCGTTTTACCTGTGCTACTGGCTGTTAAAAAGTTGTTGATAACAACTATTCGCATATTGATAAGCAGCTTATAATCAGCGTGTTAATTTGAGAGGCTTTTTTATTTTTTAAATGTAAAGTAAATTGCTCCGATAATATATAGAAAAGCGTAAAGATGGTTGAGCTTGAACTGCTCGTTTTTGAAAATTAAAAGAGTAAAAACCGTGAATATTGAAATCGATATTACCTCTTGTATCAATTTAAGCTGTATGAGGGAGAATGGCCCACCGTTCTCCTGAAATCCAATTCTGTTCGCGGGAACCTGAAAGCAGTACTCAAAAAACGCGATTCCCCAGCTTGCCAGAACTATACCGGCAAGAGTCATCATAGACACCTTGGAAAATGTTTGATACTTCAAATGACCATACCAGGCAATAGTCATAAATGTATTTGAAATGATCAACAAAACGATAGTATACAGACCTCTCATTGAATATGTGAATTAAAATGTACTTTATTATCCAGAGCTTATAGGCTTTTCCAAAAATCCGGCGAATATATCTCAATTTATGATCGGTTATTATAGCCTATTAAAATAAATCTTTAAGCCTTAATAGTGAAGTACAAGTTTCATGGGATTCTTTGTTTTATCAATTCTCCCTTATGAGTTTGGTGCGGTACATATATCGGTCGTATCGTGTAAAAAAAAGAAAGGGGAGCAATAGTGCCTTCCCCCCTTTCTTCGGATTAAAATAGACAAAGCACTATCTATTTGGCCCAACCACTGGTCCAATTGTTTGCCGGATCTACGGCACCTTTATATGGGGCGTTTTCAAAGAATGGATCAACTGCGCTCATATTCGCGCCACCATCGACAATACCAATATATTTACCTGTAAAGGTTAAGCTTTGGTTTATAGCATTGTTTGTGTTTGAAGTAAACAAAGATTCGCTATATATTCCCTCTTTGGATGTTACGGTGTTCGAAAGGTGAACAAAGTCAAGAATCGAGGTGCCGCTAACAAGGCTGTTTTCAGTAAATACCGTTTCTGTAGTCAAACATTGAGGTTTTCCTGTTACAAGGGCATTGTATAACTTTACGTAAGTACCCGCCCTGAGCCTTATGCCTCTTTTCGCGGTAGTTGAATTATTGCCGATAAGCGTAACATTGGCAAGCGTAGGAAAAGAGATAGGAGTCAGTTCATTGTTGTTGGCGTTGTTGTCACATTCCATCAGGCAGTCGCAATCATATCCCAGGGTAGCCGCATCTGTTTGATAAGCGACCATAAACTGTCCTTTACCGGTCCATCCTTCTGTCCAGTCGAATGAATCGTCACTGTTGTCGGTTGAGATCACATACTTTACGTTTACGGTGCCTCCAAAAAACTCGAATCCATCATCGGAACCGCGATAAGCCTGGCAATATTCAACTGTAGTCCCGTTTCCTACACCATAGAACGTGAATCCGTTTGCCTCTTTCTCTTCGCTGAAGGCGTAGCCGGCGTACTCTATCCTTATGTAACGCATGGTTCCTGAATTGTCCGCGGGATTGCTTCCACCATACGGAGCATCACCAATTTCGGAAAGGGAGGTTGTTCCGGTAACGTTTATCGGTGCGTTCCCACAAACGTGTAACCCGCCCCAAGCGCCTGCTTCCTTAAGTTCTGAGGTCATAATGATAGGATTTTTTGCGGTACCGGTAGCCATAATTTTACCACCTTTTTCAATCAAGATATAATCTACGATATCATCGTCTTTAGCGACAATATTTACTCCTTCCTGGATAGTAAGGGTAGCACCATCGAGAACATGGCAACCTCCGCTAAGATAATAAGTACCATCTTTCTCCAAAGTTAAATCCTCGGTTATTTCTCCTGTCAGTTCCTCACCGGTTTTCAATGTTTTAACATCTGGTTCATCTTCGCAAGAGAAGAGTAGGGTGGTCAACGCCAAAGCGATAACCGTTGTTTTAATAATTCCTTTTTTCATACTTTTTTAATTTTAGGTTTTTGTTTTATCATGGTAATTAAAATTTATAACTGAAGCTCAAATCGACAGCAACTCCATCCTTGTAGCTTTTTATTACAGCTATTTCGTTGGTTGAAGGAACTTTCTGGGTGAACAATGTTTCGCTGTCAAGAATATTTTTTACCTTTAATTTTATACTTTTGTTGGTGCCAATTCCCAATTCAGATACTAGGTTCAATGTGTTGAAAGGTTCCTGTATCACATTGTTCATCCCATAGATTCCGACAGCGTATATTCTGGGTCCTTGGAGGTTATACATCAAGGAGATGGCAGCGCTTAATTTTTCACTAAGTTTCGGAGAATAGGTAAAGTCAGCGTTTATTATGTAAGGCGAAGCGCCCTGCAAAGCCCTGTTAAGGTCTGTGTAAATGCCGCTTCCTTCGGGTAATACGATATTCGTGTACATAAGGGCGACGTTTACTCCGGCTCTTAAAACATTTAGGATGTCTTTTTTCATCTCCAACTCGGTTCCAAGGGCCAGGCCATCTTCAGCGTTTCTGAACGAGTGAACCGATGAACCTCCCGATGATTCCTGCACTCTTTCTATGGGATCGTGTAAGTGCTTGTAATATAATGCTATTGAGTATATATCCCTAGAGTTGTTCTTGAACAGTTCATACTTTAGGTCGAAGTTATAATTGTAACCGTTGTTAAGATCGCTGTTGCCTCTCAGTTCATCGCTTCCATAAGATTCCTTGTACAGGAAAGGCGCTATTTCAATAAATAATGGTCTTGTTACTGTTCTGGAAGCCGAAAATCTTATATTGCCGGACGCCAGATCATATTTTAAGTTGAGCGCGGGAAAGAAGTCGTCCCTATATAGCCTGGATAATCTTTCTATAGAAGCGTCATCCCAATATTGGACCCATTGTTTCGAATTTTCGTAACGAAGGCCAATATTGACAAGAAATGATGGAGTGGGGTAGTAATCAATTTCAGAGAACACTGCCCATATATCACTTGAAGCGAAGTATTGGGATCTTGGCTGAAAATCTTTTTTAATGGTTATCGTACCATCGGCGATACTTTCATAACTCAGAAAACCATCGGTAAGCAAAACATCTTCAATATTTTCGTTTACATTGTTCAGGTTGTAGTAAAATCTGGTTGATGAGAAATCCCTGTTCTTATGTTTGTATGATGTTCCAACTCTTAATTCACTGTTTGACGGCAAACTAAAGGTCAGATTGGCATTACCCTCAAGTTCATCTTCATTAAGTTCTCCGAAATACCTTAAAGTCTCTTGTTGGTTCAGTTTGAAAAGGGATATTACTTCAGCATCTGTTCTGAACATTATCTGTCGTCTATCGGGTTCAAAACTTCCTGTTATACCATAAGATCCGCTCCAATTTAACTTAACTTTGTCGCCTATTCCATGTTTACCTGAGACCTGGTTGTTGAGCAGACTGTATACGTGCATCAGGCTGTTGCTCCCTATTAGATTGATTCCTTCCCTGTCATATCCTCTTCTGATCCTGAATTCGTCGGTTATATTTCTGGCATAAAAAAGTACGTAATTGATTATATTGTCGTTGCCGAATGAATAGTTTAAGCTGGTTAATCCCGCTACCTTCAGTTCACTATTGTAGCTGGTATAGATAAATTCATTTAAGATATCGCCTTGCGTGTTGAGCGTTGCGGTATATCCGTTCGCTCTGATGGATCTGCCGTTACCCCCGGTCAATGAGGCCATTAAGTTTAATTTATTTGATCCTATTCTCGCGGTTTTTCCCAGGCTCATTGTACCGCTGAACTCCGGCAATGAATTGAATTTAGTGGGGGAGAAAGAATTTCCAAAAGGATCTGTTTCCAAAATATATGCGGAAAATTCTCTTGATGTCATATCTTTTATTGTTGGCGATAACCTGTTGCTACTAAAAAAATTCCCCGTTTTATCGCTCGAGATAAACTCTTTCCCGATAGTGTTCAGGTTACCTCCGGTTCCAAACGATAGTGAGAAATAATCTTCATCGAAACTATCTTTGGTTGATATATCGATATGTGCGCCCGAATAATCGGCGAAATTGCCAACTTGGTATACTTTGCCAACAGTTATGTTCTTTACCGTTGAAGATGGGAAAAGATCGAGAGGAATCAGTTTGTTGTCGGGATTTGGAGAAGCGATCGACATACCGTTGAGAGAGGTGCTGTTGTACCTGTCACCCAACCCTCTTACATATATCTGTCCGGCATCGGCCAAAGCTATTCCGGTAATCTTCTTCACCCCATCGGCTACATTGGAAATACCTTTAAGACTCATCTCTTTTGCTCCCAGATTTTCGATAGCGATAGTGGAATTTTTTCTTTCAATAATGAGAATGTTCTCGTTTTCTAGGTTTTTGCGCGCGGTTACCACAACTTCACCAAGTTCCAGATCATCCTCTTCCATTTCAAAATTCAGGGATACTGTTTCTCCGGCGTTGACCTTGAAGGGTTCGCTTTGGATACTTTTGAAGGAGACGTAACTAATGGCCAGTTGAATGGACCCCGGGGTAAAATTTTTCAATTCATATTTCCCATCGAAATTGGTGGTTGTACCAATAGTTGTTCCAATAATCCTTACCGTAACCCCAATAAGAGGCTCACCGGTGGATTTTTCGACTATTACTCCGTTNACCGATTGTGGGTAGAGCTTGGGAGANGTCAATAGAACCATAAAAACCAAGAAAGAAATTGCTTTGTTCATTGTTATTTATTTTAATCCACCGCGAATTTGAAGCGGCCATGTTACGATTTCGAAAAGAAAAGAATACGATTTTGTGAAGATTTTGATACAAAAAATTGCTATAGATTTTGCGCATGAATCTTAACATATTCGTAACAAAACCGTCACAACCATGTAATAATGGGAGTCTACTTTTGTATTGTATAATAACCACAACTAAAGGTTCCTTATAAGAGATTTTATTGGCTCCGAAAAAAAGGTTATTATAAGCTTAAAACAATTATTAAATTGAATATCAAGTTATTCAAAGCAAACTTAAAGTTATGAACATGAAAAATTTATTGTCACTGTTTTTGTGCCTGTTTATTGTAAACCAGGCTTTAGACGCCCAAAAAATAAAGGGTTCAGATACGGTACTCCCACTGGCCCAAAAGGAGGCTGAAAATTATATGAACAAAAACTCTTCGGCTTACGTTACCGTTACCGGTGGAGGCTCAGGTGTTGGTATCTCCGCATTGCTTGACGGAACTACCGATATAGCCATGACAAGCAGGGAAATTAAATTCGATGAGAAGCTTAAGTTGCGGGAAAAGGGAAAAACAGTTGTTGAAAAAATCATCGCATGGGACGCCCTGGCGGTAATAGTCAATCCATCAAACAGAATAACAAAACTGACCCGCGAGCAGCTTGAGGGCATATTTACAGGAAAGATAACGAATTGGAAAGAGGTTGGCGGATCTGACATGAAAATTGTTGTTTACTCAAGAGAGACCAGTTCCGGAACGTATGAGTTTTTTAAGGAGAGTGTTCTCTTAAATAAAAATTATATGGCCTCTGTACTTTCAATGCCGGCTACCGGTGCGGTTATACAATCAGTTAGCCAGACTCCCGGAGCGATAGGTTATGTTGGTTTGGCATATCTTAATGGAAATGTTAAGGCCCTGAGCATTAGTTACGATGGTGACAATTATGTTGAACCTTCCTATGAAAACGCCAAAAACAGGAGTTACCCGGTAGTACGACCTTTAATGTTCTATTATGTGAAAACAGATGAGCAAAAAGTGAAGCCTTTAATTGATTATGTCTTATCAGCCGAAGGTCAAAATACAGTGAAAAATATTGGTTATATAGACGTCAATTAATTAATAAAGTCAGGTTAGCCATAAGGTTGTTCATTGGACTATCAAACTAAACGGAAATATGAGACGCTTTTTCGAAATAATAGTAGAAAAGATATTATTGGCTAGCGGTACTATCACTTCGATAGCTATTCTAATGATAATAATCTTCCTATTTAGGCAGGGAGCGGGACTTTTTGACTCTCCTGTAGTTGAAGAGGGCTATTCTTTGGTAGTAAACAAGACAAATCCTGTTGATCATCTCACTCCTAAGGAGATAAAAAACATCTTTGATGAAGAGATTATAAATTGGGGCCAGGTGGGCGGTACAAACCAAGATATAATTGTATTCAGGCTGGGTGATATTACAAAATATGTTTCGGAAGATGAACTTGGTGACGATTTTCAGTTTGTTCCGGAAGCAATATCCCGTATTATATCGGAAAATCCCGCTATGATCGGCTTTGTCCCTTCACCTTATATTGAAGATGGGTTTCAGGGAAAGATTTTGGATCTTGGAAATATTAAGGTGTCCGACTATTTTTTGGGAGAGGAGTGGTTTCCGACAGCCCAGCCGGCTCCTCTTTTTGGAATCAAGCCATTGGTAATGGGAACATTATGGGTTTCGATCGCAGCAATATTGTTTGCTCTTCCATTCGGTATAGCAGTTGCAATATTTATGGCGGAACTGGCATCTCCCAGGGTCAGGAATTTGTTGAAGCCAATCATTGAGCTTCTGGCGGGCATTCCTTCCGTTGTATATGGATTTTTCGGACTTATCGTTATAGTTCCGCTTATTCAAAAACTTTTTGATTTACCTGTAGGTGAAACTGGCCTGGCCGGGGCGATTATTTTGGCAATAATGGCTTTACCTACAATTATTTCGGTTGCGGAGGATTCCATAAGAACCGTACCTCTTTCCACAAAAGAGGCTTCATTGGCACTGGGGGCCTCACATATGCAGACAATCTTCAGGGTAACCATACCTTATTGTATCAGCGGTATAATGGCCGCTATTGTTTTGGGAATAGGAAGGGCGATAGGGGAGACTATGGCTGTTTTGATGGTTACGGGAAATTCCGCGGTCATACCGACAACTTTATTGGAGCCGGTAAGGACAATTCCAGCGACAATTGCCGCGGAACTTGGAGAAGCTCCCAATGGAGGAGCCCATTATGAAGCTCTCTTTATGTTAGGTGTAATATTATTTATTATTACTTTGATAATCAGTACTACCGTGGAGTTGATTTCCGCGAAACAATACAAGCAAAACATGTGATGACAGGAAAACAGAAAAAACAGGCACTGGTATTTTGGACATTCAGGATGATGGCATTGATAGTTGTCGGGTTGTTGGCCTGGATACTGGTGTTCATTTTTATTAAGGGAGCGGGTGTCATATCCTGGGAATTTCTGACAACCGCGCCAACCGAAGGTATGACGGAAGGGGGGATTTTTCCGGCAATAGTTGGAACATTATGCCTTGTAGTTGGATCTATGGTAATAGCTTTCCCGATTGGTGTGATGTCGGGCATCTACATAAATGAATATGCGGCGAATAACCTGTTCGTGAAGTTCATTAGGATAATGACAAACAATTTGGCAAGCATTCCCTCGATAGTGTTTGGTCTCTTTGGAATGGCTTTATTCGTGAATACTCTGGGCTTTGGGGATAGTATTATTGCCGGGTCTTTTACATTGGGCCTTCTTGTTCTCCCTATTGTTATCAGAACAACCGAAGAGTCTCTGAAAGCGATTCCCAATTCATTTAGAAACGGAAGCAGGGCTTTGGGAGCCACTAAATTACAGACCATAAACAAAGTGGTTTTACCTATGGCGGTTCCAAATATTTTAACCGGATTGATTATCTCAATTGGGAGGGTGTCGGGAGAAACGGCTCCTATTCTTTTTACAGTTGCCGCATATTTCCTGCCCAAGTTGCCCTCTTCGATCTTTGATCAGGTGATGGCCTTGCCTTACCATTTATATGTATTGTCGACAAGTGGAACCAATATTGAGGCCGCGCGTCCCATGGCATATGGCACGGCATTGGTATTGATTATTATAGTGTTGATAATTAATATATTGGCAAGCACAATAAGAAATGTTTTCAATAAAAAAGTTAAATAAATGGATATTATTTCAGCTGAAAATATAGATTTTTATTATGACGATTTTCATGCTCTGAAAGGAATTTCAATGGGTATCGAAGAGAATAGTGTGACAGCTTTAATTGGTCCGTCGGGTTGTGGAAAATCAACATTTTTGCGATTGATGAACAGGATGAACGATCTTATTGATAATACCAGAATGACAGGCAATCTGATTATTGATGGGCAGAATATATACGATAAAAAAGTTGACGTAGATTCGTTGAGAACAAAGGTGGGAATGGTATTTCAAAAACCAAATCCGTTTCCAAAATCAATATTTGAAAACGTAGCCTACGGTTTGAGGGTCGCGGGCGAAAAGGACAGATATGTGTTGGAAGAGGTTGTGGAGAATTCTTTAAAAAGCGCCGCTTTATGGGATGAGGTGAAAGATCAGCTGAAAAAGTCGGCATTTGAACTTTCAGGAGGGCAACAACAAAGACTGTGCATAGCAAGAGCCTTGGCGATAAAACCAAAAATAATCCTGATGGATGAGCCTGCTTCAGCTTTGGATCCATTGTCAACCTCCAAAATAGAGGATCTTATATTTACATTGAGGAATGATTATACTATAGTAATAGTGACCCATAATATGCAACAAGCCTCGAGAATCTCCGATAAAACAGCTTTTTTTTATCTTGGTGAGCTGATTGAATATGGGGAAACAAGGCAGATGTTCTTGAAACCTCGGTTAGAGGCGACTCAAAATTATATAACGGGAAGATTTGGATAAATAAATAGACGTAGCATGAAACATATTGAAAATGAGATAAAAATACTGAAAAACCACCATATAGAGATGTGGAATTTGGTACAGGGACAGTTAATTAAGTCATATGAAGCCCTGAGAAAATCTGATAAGACACTCGCAAGGGAGATTATTGCCAAAGAGAGAGTGGTTAACGCGCAGGAGTTGCTGGTGGATCACTATTGCGAAAGTTTTATTGCCCTGTTTTCGCCCGTGGCTCTTGATTTTCGTTTCGTGATATCAATATTCAAGATTACCAACAATTTGGAGAGAATAGCCGACTTCGCGGAGAACATCGCTCTTTTTGTTCTGTACGATCAGACAAAACCTATCGATAAGGTTTTGTATGAAAAGTTGCGACTTGAAGAGATGATGAGGCTTACTGAAGGGATGTTTTTAAGCGCGAGAACGGCTCTGATCAATGAGGACAGCCACTTGTGCGGCGAGATTTTGAAAACGGATAACCAGGTAGATAATCTATATGGTAACGCTATTGAGTCACTTGCTGAATATGTCGCGGAAAATCCCGAAGAGGCTCTTGAAGTACTGCATCTTAACTCTGTTATCAGGAGAATTGAAAGAATAGGCGACAGAACCGGTAATATTGCTGAAGATATTGTTTTCTTCGTAGAAGCCGAGGAACTTCGGCATCAAAAATTTTAACTTTATTTTTCAAACCGGAATCGCATTGTATAGATCAAAAGTTTCACTAGGAATGTATGATTAAACTATTCTTCTCTTACTTATAACAACAAAAAATTTCTTAAAAATGAAAATTTTGATAGTTGACGATGAACAGGATCTTTTGGATATTTTGGCGTATAACCTGCAGAAGAACGATTATGATGTTGAAACCGCTACATCGGGAGAAGAGGCGGTCGCGCTTGTCGAGCAGTCGGATGATTACAGACTGATCTTGCTTGATGTGATGATGAGCGGGATCAATGGATTCCAGACAGCTGAAAAAATAAGAAAAATCAGAAATGATATCCCAATAATTTTTCTCACGGCCTTGGACACTGAATCAGATCTTCTTCATGGTTTTTCTTTGGGAGCCGACGATTATATCGCTAAACCGTTCTCGGTTAAAGAGGTTATTGCCAGGGTCAAAGCTGTTTTGGCCCGTGCGCCCCAGAAAGCGGATATACTGGTTTTCGAAAATATTACATTAGATTTGTTGAATAAATCGGTTAGGGTTGACGGAGAGGCGGTAATGTTGACAAAAACGGAATATATGCTTTTAGTGGCATTAATGCAGACCCCTGGCAGAATATTATCAAGAGAAGACCTGCTTTTGAAGGTATGGCCGGATGGTACCATTGTTGAGGCCAGAACGGTTGATGTTCACCTCGCCAGACTAAGGAAAAAACTTCTTTCAGGAGGACGTCTTCTTATTAATCGGAGTGGCTATGGGTATTGTTTGGCAAAAAAATAGATTATGATAAAGATTGATTACAGAACTCGGCTGTTTCTTTATTTCTTTATTGTTTTTATTGTTTTTACCGGAACGGTGGTCTGGTACCAACAGGTTAGGGAAAAACAATATAAAAGGCATCTTATTGAAGAACAGCTCAGTATATATTGCAATATTGCGGAAAAGGATTATCATGACAATTCCCTGCCGGGTAATATAAGGATAACTGTGATCAATAATGGAGGAGAGGTTATATACGACAATAATATAGGTGATATCGATGAGATGGAAAACCATTTTAGTCGCCCAGAAATCAAGGAAGCTATTGTTAATGGAAGTGGATCGGATATAAGACGATCAGAATCTGTTGGAGTTCCATTTGTATATTACGCTAAAAAAGTTGAGAGTGGTTTTATCCGTGCGGCTCTTCCGTATGATGTTGAAATAAAAAATTTTCTCCAGGCTGGACGCTCTTTCATCATCTTGGCGTTGAGTCTGTTCGTTATCTCGATATTCTTTTTATGGCAAATTGCGACAAGATTTGGAAGGGACATATCGCGGTTAAAGGCCGATGTCCTTGCCCAGCAAAAGGCGAGAATGGATCTTAAGTCGGAAATGACCAATTCCATAGCTCATGAACTAAGGACACCTGTTAGCGCTATAAGGGGATATGCTGAGACTCTATTGGAGGAAGATCTGCCTGAGAACAAAAGAATAGCTTTTACCAGAAGAACATACGATGCGGCCGTGAGATTATCGGATCTTTTACGGGATGTTGCCCTGCTCTCCAAACTTGGGGAAGCCGATCAACTGTTCAAGAAAGAAAAAGTTTTTGTCTCTGAAATCGTGAAAGATGTAATTGAAGAGTTTGCCGGTAAAATTAACGAGAATTCGGTCAAGGTTGAAAATAGTTTGCCCCAAAACATTACTATAATAGGAAACCAGACTCTTATCTATTCTATTTTCAGGAATTTGATAGAGAATTCACTGAAGCACGCCGGGAAGTGGATAACTCTCAAAATAGAACTAACAAGCGAGGACAGCGAATTTTATTTCTTCAGCGTATCGGATACTGGTATAGGGGTTGATGAAAATTATTTGAACAGAATTTTTGAAAGATTCTTCAGGGTTAATGGTGGGCGATCCAGAGAGGACGGGGGATCGGGCCTTGGTTTGTCAATCGTTCGTCACGCAATTATGTACCACGGTGGTACGGTAGCGGCATCAAACCAAAACAACACAGGTTTTAAGGTTACTTTTTCCTTGAGGAAGTAGGAGAGATCTCTTTTCTGAATACCAGTTTATCATCATCAACACCATAATAATCTTTCAAAAATGCGTGGAGTTCGTAACCATTTTTTATATAGAAATGTTGTGTTGGTTCATATAATGGCCTGCCAGATGTCTCTATCCATATAATTCTACCCATTTTATCTTCTACAGATTCTTCAACAGCCTTAAGCAAAAAAGCTCCCAAATGTTTGTTTCTCATCTGTTCATGGATCGCGATCCAATATAGATCCCACGAATGCGTAGTGCAGGGATTGGGGCCAAATACAGCGAAACCCACAATTTTATCGTTGTCAATGATTTTTATCCAATAATAACCACTCTCTTTCTGACCTTTAGCAATAGATTCGTCAAGGAGTGACAATGCGACGTCAACTTCAAAATCGTAGAAATAACCCGATGATTCAAGTATAGAACTGAACGCGGTTCTGTCGCTCGCACTGATATTATTGGATAAAGTCACCATATTTAACTGAATAAAATCAAAGGGAATCAAATTTTAGGATTGTTCAAATCGCTTATTATGTTGGCGATAATCTCTTTTTTTGTCAGGCCATGATGGAAACAGGCGGCGACAAAGCCACTGTCGGCCGAAATACATGGATTGGCGTTCGCCTCCATAACAAACAGTTTCCCCTCCTTGTTTGTCCTCATATCGATCCTCGCGTATCCATGAAGGTTGAACAGATGCCAGCAATCTATGGCGATACTTCTCATTTTGTTGATGGTATATTCCGAAATGTCTGTATCAAAACTTCTTACGCTCTGTTTGTACTGAAAAGAGTTTTCTTCCCATTTTGCCTTGTAACTCACGATTTTTGGCATATTTTCGGGATAATCCCTGAATGTCATCTCCGCGGGTGGGAGCACTAAGGGCTCTTTCCTGTTGGCTATTATGCTGACATTAAATTCGCGTCCATCGAGATAATTTTCTATAAACCAATGGCTATCAACTTTGTCTTCTAAGATAGAAGGCTTTTTCCCTTCATAAATGAACACGGAATCTTCGTTAATCCCAACGGAGCCGTCTTCCCAAACGGGCTTCAAAATATATTTTTTACCTATGGTGAGTTCCCTCCAGTTAGAAATTTTATGATTTTCGGCTATGGGTATCCCACATAATTTCATCAATTTTTTTGAGTATACCTTGTTGGCGGTAATAAATGCCGCATCAGCGGGACAACCGGAGTGAGGTATCTTCCAAAGATTGAGCAATGAAGGAACGAAATGCAGTATCTCGGCATATCCGTATACTGCCTCAACAAGGTTAAATACGAAATCATAACCTGATTTGGAGATGGCGAAGATCTCTTTTTCCAAATCATTCCCCAATCCGTGATAATCAACCTTATACCCAAGTTCCCTTAAACCGTTGGAAACAAATTCCACCTGTTCAAGGACATCTATTTCGTCGGCAAGGGCTTCATCGGCGGGACTATTGTAAAGTATCAGGCAACGATCCATATAATAATTAAAATATTGTTTTGGAACAGAATTGTTGAGCGAACAGCCATCTTAAATTTTATTTGAACCTCTTTTTATTGCCGATTCAACAATTTTATTTATCAACTCGTGGTATGAAATATTGCTCATCCCCGATAAAATAGGCAGGTCAGAATGTACAGGATTCAGCCCTGCCAGCGGATTGGCTTCGATAAAACATATTTTTCCGTTTCTATCCGCTTTCAGGTCGATTCTACCGGCATCAACGCCTCCCAGCGCTACCCAGGCATCTTTAGATACTTTTGAACACTCTTCCCAAAGTTCCTTTTCAATGGGGATATACTCAACGTAATCTTTATAGTTCTCCTTTACCTCATTCGAATATGGCAAACCATCTTTGCAGATTATCTCCATACCCCCAATACAGGTTGATTTTCTGCCGCTGCCCACCACGCCAACAGTAAACTCCCTTCCCGGCAGATATTCTTCCACCAGCACCGGTTGGGAATACTTTTCCAATAAATCGCCGCATATCGCGCCCAACTCTTCAAAATTATGGACTGTACTTCTGGTGGTAATGCCCTTACCGGTACCCTCGGCAACAGGTTTAACGAACAATGGAAACGATAAACATGATGTTTTGGGAATATCTTCCATATGGGCAACGATTATTCCGGGACTTACAGGAACCCCCGATGCTTCAACAACCAAACGGGCAAAATATTTGTTCAACGAAATGCCCATTATGACCGGACCACTGAATACATAGGGTATCCTATATTGGTCTAGTAAGGCCGGTACAGCGGATTCCCTTCCATCGCCGTACATTCCCTCCGCGATATTGAAAACCAGGTCCCATTTGGCTCCGGCGGCCAATTTCTTGACCAGTTGATATATATTTCCGATTCTTTCGGTTTCGAAACCGGATGATATCAACACGTTCTCAATAGCGGCGATGGTCTCCTCTTTATCGAATTCCGCGGTCTCTTCCATTGAGAATCCCCGTTCAAGATACCAGGTTCGCAGATCATATGTTATTCCAATTTTCACTTGTTTTTGTATTAAATTTTATATAAAACAGCAACTTGCCATTCAATTAATGACATAGCGTTCTTAACTAAGATAAAATCATTAAAAATGATTCTCAGAATGAAAAATAGCACAACTTGATTTGTCCGAATACTCTTTTATTTATTTGGGTATTCGAAAAGTTTTTTCTGATAATTTCTGAAAACCCACTTTTCGGGACCGCTATGGACAACATAATCGGGTAAAACAGGAATTTTTCCGCCTCCCCCGGGAGCATCGACAACATATTGGGGAACAGCGTATCCACTGGTGTGTCCCCTAAGGTTTTCAATAATGTTTATACCATCTTCAATTGTTGTCCTGAAATGGCTTGAACCCGGAATGGGATCACATTGATATATGTAGTATGGCCTGACCCTGGCGGTCAACAGTTTTTGCATCAACCTTTTCATTGTTTCCGGATCATCATTTATTCCCTTTAGCAGAACGGTTTGACTTCCTAAAGGTATGCCCGCATCAGCCAACATTTCGCATGCCCTTTTTGTTTCAACCGAGATCTCGTCGGGATGGGTAAAATGGATGCTCATGAACAAGGGATGGTATTTTTTTAACATTGAGGTCAATGCGGGTGTTATCCTCATAGGAAGAACAACAGGTACTTTCGTTCCAATACGTATTATTTCGATATGTTTGATTGATCTAAGGGTGTTCAGAATAAACTCTAAACGGTGGTCTGTCATTGTCAGGGGATCCCCACCGCTTATGACAACATCCCTGATTTCCGTGTGTTCTCTGAGGTAATTGATAGCTTCGTTCCATTCACTATGCGAAAGATTTCCCAGTTTACCAACAGAATGTGAGCGGGTACAATACCTGCAATAAGAAGAACAAAACTGTGTTACCGTGAACAACGCTCTGTCCGGATATCTATGAACAATACCTGTAACAGGACTGGAGCCTGTTTCATCCAATGGATCGGAACACTCCGTTTCAGTAGAGAAAAATTCTTCCGGAGTCGGGATCATGGTTCTACGTAAAGGGTTGAAACGATCTATGTCATGTATCAACGACAAATAATAGGGTGTAATCCTTAATGGAAGACGGTGGCAATTTTTTAGACTGTTAATAGCGTAAATCTCATCTTCAGTAAGATCCATTACCTTTGATAACGCTTCCAAAGTTGAAAAGGAGTTGCTCAATTGCCATCTCCAGTCATTCCAGTTATTTTCGTCTGTTAGAGGGAAATATCGGCGAAGAAAATCCGAACTTCGTCGACTAATGGTTTGGTCTTTTTCAAGGATATGCGGGAATAATGTGGTACCCGCGATAGGTTCTTCACAATAAGAACCGCGAATGAGGCGACCCTCCGCGGGAGGATCCGGAACCTCTGAAATGTTAACATTCATCTTGTGGTAAAACAAAGTTACCTGAAATTTTGTCTGTTTCTTTTTATCTGTTTTTACATTAAAGAAGAGAGAGCTTTTTGCTCGCCTCCTTCAAAAAATCTAGCAAATATATTTCTAAAATGGTTCCGTTATCCCACAAAAACAGAAATATTTGATATTTAATTAATATTTAACAATTTTTATTTGTAATAAACATAAAAACAGAACATTACAAAACAGGTAATTTTTAAATTCCACACTTAACTATTGAACAAACGGACATTGTTTTCATAATAATAGCACATTTTAAGGGCGCATGAAAAAATTGGCACTATTATCCCGGAGTTGATCTTATTAAAGGGTTTTTAATATCAAAACAGATAATTAAGCCCCATTGAGAAGCCGATATTACCGTCCTGTTCATTAAATGCTTTGCCAAGATCCACGGCAATGACAAAATTTTGGTTCATGGCTATCATCAGACTTGCTCCGGCAGATTGATGGAAAGTNTCNTTGCCGGATTTGAAGTAGTCAGAATAGGAGTCGGCCAGTCCAAGAGCTGAATATCGGCCAAGCAGATCTTCCGGTAGTTCTATTGCTTTGGTGACCATTCCCAAATCATAGAAAAGGTTTATTCCTATATAAAAATCCTGGTTGAACAGGGTAAAATAGAGAGGCTTCCATCTCAATTCCACATTCGCATAGGCAAAATCATCGCCTACAACTCTGTTTTTCATTATACCCCGCAATGTTGAGGAACCGCCGAGTCCCTCACTTGTTGCCCCTGTCAACCTGGATGTAATAACCTGTGATTGGTAATAGAACGGGGCATGGCCAGTAAGCGTAGCCTGATATCCAACCCTGTAAACAAGGGAAAGGTCGTTTTCAATCAATGTGAAATATTGTCTATGCGTAAGATAGAATTTTGAAAAACTGGATTCATTGCCCAAAAATCCGGGAACGGCCTCAATGCCCAGTTCTGTCCATACGCCTTT
>JGI24710J26742_10000934_pt1 | contig 27303 bp, 23 predicted proteins | sample BioPla2DNA2_FD_26742 | JGI IMG/M metagenome (IMG submission 26742)
TAGATATATTATCGTCCATTGATAATCCTTCCTTCTTAAACTTCATTTATATTTTAACCATCCCCGGATGAAATATGCAATATTTGCTAATCCTAGGCATTTCATGATAAAAAGAGCCCTCTTACAATTTTAAGTTGAAATTATGCTTATTAAGCTGAGCCTTTTTCAAAATAATCTGCTGTAGCAAAGCAGTGTCATTAACTTCAATTGCTTTTTCACTCTGCTTGTCCAAACTATATTCCTTTAATCTTAATAGAGTATCACTTAAAGCCTTACTTAAATCAGACTTGTCCATCTCCCCTTTAATACTAGCTGAAAACAGGGCCGCCACTTCACTCTGTTCTTCCTTGCTTTCAAAATGGTTAATGATTTTAGCAGGAATAACTTGGTTTTCTTTGACAAACTGATCAAATACTAAGACTGCCACATCCTTACATATACCTTCTGTAAAGTCCTCCGGTCCAATGATGTCTTTAATCTTATGGAATAAAGAATTATCCTCTATTAGCCATGTAAGCAGAAGTTTCTGGGATTTGATAATTCCATCCTCTTTGCCTTTAGCTCCAGGGCCAGTTTTTCTAGGTTTCTCGACTGTATTATAACTACTTCCTATCATCTGTGAACCTCTTCTATTAACAAGTCTTTGAAGTTGTTCGACATCAATCATATAATTTTTAGCAATAGCATCAATATAGAAGTTCCTCTCCAACTCTTCTCTAAAAGCCAGAAGCTTCTTAGCGACCTCATTAAAAAATCGCGTCTTCTGCTCTGGATCCGACATATCATATTGACTCTGCAAGACATCAACCTCAAAGAAAAAGCTGTTCTGAGCTTCATCAATTCTCTTTTGATACTCCTCGGGACCCATTGCTTTTATAAAATCATCGGGATCCTTATAAGGTTTCATATTAACCACCTTAACTGCAAGGCCAGCATCCTTTAATATAGGAATTGCCCTTAGGGTTGCTTGAATTCCAGCCCCGTCACTGTCAAATGTCAGCAAGGCCTCAGAAGTGTATCTCTTCATTAAGTTTCCATGGGAACTTGTATAAGCCGTTCCAAGTGCAGCTACTGCATTGTTGAAACCTGCTTGGTGAAGTGCAATAACGTCCATATAGCCTTCACAAACTAGCAAGGAATTTTTTCGGCTGCTTTTGGCAATATTTAAGCCGTAGAGTATTCTACTCTTGTCGAATATCATTGTTTCTGGTGAATTCAGATACTTAGGCATACCATCACCCATAACCCTTCCACCAAAACCTACTACTCTATGATTAGCATCCATAATTGGAAACATTACTCGATTCCAAAACTTGTCATTAGCACCATATTTCTCATTGAAGGTAACAAGCCCAGATTGCTTAAGAAGTTCATCACTATATCCTTGCNTCTTCAAATATTGGTATAAATCATCTCTGTACTTATTGGAATAACCAAGCCCAAACTGCTTAATTAAATCCTCAGACAGACCTCGTCCTATTAAGTAGTTGTATGCAGCTTGTCCCCTATCTGATTTTAACTGATAATAGAAATACTTGGCTGCCTCCTTATTAACTTCCAAAAGCCTTGTTCTAAGGTCAGCCTTTTCCCTAGCCTCCTTAGAATATTCCTCTTCAGGCAACTGCACTCCAACCCTGTCAGCAAGCTGCTTCAGAGCTTCTACAAAAGTATAATTCTCATATTCCATAATAAATGTAAATACATTACCACCTACACCGCAGCCAAAGCAGTGATACATTTGCTTTGATGGACTTACGGAAAATGAAGGGGTTTTTTCATTATGAAATGGGCATAGCCCCATATGGTTATTACCTTTTTTCTGCAACTTTATGTAGGAGCCAATTACTGAGACTATATCATTTCTATTTCTAACTTCTTCAACTAACTCCTCAGGATAATACAAACATACTACCTCCTAATCCAATTCACTAGTCACGAATCAATATACATCCCAAGCTTCTGGAATCATAAGTTCTTTAAACTTTGCCACTGCGAACCTATCCGTCATTCCCGCTATGTAATCAACTACCGCCACATAAGGAGGTTCATCATTCTTTGATCCCTTCTCAATATATTCTTCTGGTAATTGGTCAATATGATCTAAATAGTATTTATACAATTCTATAACTAAACGCTCTGCCTGTTCTTCCTGTCCCTTAGCCTTTCGATTAAAATACACGCTTTGGAACATAAATTCTCGCAGATATTTCATAGCGGCCTCTATATCTGGAGACATAATAATATCATTCTTATCTCGACTATTAGTTATGATATCATGAACTAGGGTGTCCAGTCTTTTACCTAAGCTATTACCCAGTACATCTGTATATTCCTTAGGTATATCATCTTCACTTATAATCTGGCCCCTTATAGCATCATCAATATCATGATTAACATAGGCAATTTTATCACATAATCTAACTATCTTCCCTTCCAATGTTGAAGGATTTCCTGAGGTTTGATGGCCAGCTATTCCATCTCGAACCTCCTTGGAAAGATTAAGACCCTTCCCATGATTTTCGATGCATTCCACAACTCGTAAGCTTTGTAAATGGTGCTTAAATCCACCAGGAACTATCCTATTAAGTGCCCTTTCACCTGCATGGCCAAATGGTGTATGACCCAAGTCATGACCAAGGGCTATAGCTTCTGTCAAATCTTCATTAAGACGAAGGGCTTTAGCAATGGTTCTGGCAATCTGTGACACCTCTAAGGTATGGGTAAGTCTAGTTCGATAATGATCACCCTCCGGTGCCAAAAAAACCTGAGTTTTGTGTTTTAATCTTCGAAAGGCTTTCGAATGTAATATCCTATCCCTATCTCTTTGATAAATGGGACGGACGTCACATTCCTTTTCCTCATGATCTCTTCCCATTGAGCAGTCAGAAAAAGCAGCATAAGGACTTAAAATCTCATGCTCCCTAATCTCCATACTTCTTCTTATATTCAAGCTTTGTTCCATATACAACCCTCCATGATGCCGCTATGCGGTATCTCAAAAACCCGGAAGAACAAGAAGTTAGCACCTCATAAGTGAATTTATGTACTTTAAATTCACTTTGCGAACATTCGCAGTTCTTCTGTGTGAACTTCGTTCACACTACCTCCTTCTGAAACATGGTATTAGTTCTAAGAAACGCAGTTTAATATGTAGATAATATATAGATACGTAAAAATGGGCCTATACTACTAATATTCAACAGAGATATCGGATTTCCTCTTTTAAAATAAAATAATTTCGAATATTTCGATAAAGTAAAAACAGAGAGTAAAAGCCAACAATACATGAAAATTGCTAATTCGCATCTCACTTTGTAGAAATAAAGTAATAGAAAACATATTAAGGTTCGCAACTGTTTTAAGTCGTTGGTACTTGGGTCATGTATTTCATGACCTTATGTACCGTTACGTACTTAAATCAAGCGTAAGCATGTTGCGAAGATAATATGTTTTCTGTTACTTTTCTATATATAAAAATGCAAATTAGCAAACAAAATATATTAATGACTTTTACTCTCTGTTTTTATAATTATAATATTTACTTACACTTTCCTTCTATTGGACATCCTGAACAGCTGCTACAACAGGACTTACCCGCTTTCACGTCCTTAGCCTTCTTATAAACAACGAATCCTGTATATCCTAAAATTAATGCTCCAATAATATATGGCACCATATAAATACCTCCTTCACATATTGATGAATCTTTAGGTGGGAAATAATGTCTTTGTTAATTTGCACTTATAAAAATATAAATAAGTAAGATGAAACCTTATTTCAATGAGCAACTGTTTGAAGTCGTTGGTACTTAGAACAGGTTTTTTCTGTTCTTATGTACCACTACGCACTTCAACCAAGTGAAAGCGTGTTGCGAGTGAAATATTTTTCATCTTACGCTTCCATGTGTATATTGTATAAATTAACAAAGTATATCTCGTAATTAAATAAACAAACTTCCTATTTGGTATACTAGGGTTGACATAAGCCAGGCCACTCCAAGTTGAAAGGCTACAGTGAACACTGTCCATTTGGCAGATCTCATCTCCCTTTGAATAACACCGATGGTTGCAGCGCAGGGAATATATAAGAGACAAAAAACCATAAGTGAATATGCATTAAGGGGACCAAAGCCCACACCTGTTAGGATATCTGTAAGGCTGGCCATCCCACTTGCCCCATTGATATTGGCAATTCCAAACAAGACACTAAAGCTTGATACAACAACTTCCTTAGCAGCTATTCCAGCGATAAGTGCCACAACTATCTGCCACATACCTAGTCCCGCAGGTCTCATAACCGGAATAAGAGCCTTACCAAAAATCGCTCCAAAGCTTTGGGACATATCCTCCACCATGCCACTTGGTCCAAAATTCAATATAAACCATACTATAACAGAGGCAGCGAATATAGTTGTGCCGGCTTTTGAAAGATAATCCTTAACCTTATCCCATACATAAAGAACAATGGTCTGTCCATTAGGTGACTTATATTCAGGAAGCTCTATAAGAAGATCAGTGGTCTCTTCATTTTTTGTGTTTTTATTCATTACATATGCTACTATAATTGCAACTAGGATACCAATCAGATACATAGAGTAAGCAACTAGCATGGCATTCCTTNCAAAAAACATCTGTGAGAACAAGACATATATTGGAAGNCTAGCACTACAAGACATGAATGGAGTGACTAAGATTGTCTTTCTTCTATCCTCCATATTTTCCAGAGATCTTGTAGCCATAATGGCTGGAACAGTACAACCAAAGCCCAATAACATAGGTATAAATGCTTTCCCTGACAAGCCCACCTTACTCATAATACCTTCCATAACATAAGCTACTCTTGACATGTATCCACTATCCTCTAAAAANGCAAGGGCTAAAAATAATATGAATATATTAGGCAGGAAGGTAAGAATTCCACCAACTCCTGCAATAATTCCATCAACAATCAGGGAAGTCCAGAATTCCCCTGCATTAATTGCAGTTAAAAAGCTTACCGCACCTTCTGAAAATGTTTCTAATCCCCCTTCGAATACCCCTTTTATCATATCACCTATTGTAAATGTCAAGAAGAAAATCAGGGCCATAACTCCAAAGAATATTGGAAGCCCTAAGTAGGGGTGTGTTAGCCATTTATCAACTTTATCAGTTCTTTCAACCTTAACATTCTTGTTTACTAAAACCTCTTCTATTATTTCTTCTATAAAATCATACTTTTGATTAATTATTTCCTCTTCATAGCTATGGTCAACAATACCCTTTAAGTCAATTGGATATTTATCTTGTATATCCTTATCCAACTCTAAGTGTTTTATTGCAATCCATCTCATATGATCCAGATCACCGTAGGATTTTCTAAGCAAATCACTGATCTTATCAATCTTATTCTCTATATCATGACAGTAAACCACTGCGTGCTCATGGTGACGTCTGCAGTGACCATTCCTATTACAATGTTCTTTATGACTATTCCTATTACAATTTCCTATATTACCATTCCTATTGCCATGTCCTTTATGACCATGACGATGCTCATGGTGATGATGTTCCAAATGAACATCCTTTATTCTATCCTTATGATGGGCAACCGTATGCATCAGAATATCAAGACCAGTTTTTTTCTTAGCTGAAACTGGTATCACAGGCACTCCAAGCATCTCTGGAAGTCTGTGAAGATCAATTTCCATGCCTCTCTCTTCTACAATATCCATCATATTCAAAGCTACAACAACTGGAATCTCCAGTTCAATTAATTGTAAAGTCAGGTACAGATTTCGTTCCAGACTAGAAGCATCTACTATATCAATAATAACATCAACATTAGAATCTAATATAAACTCTCTACTTAGCTTTTCTTCCATCGTATAGGAGGTCAAGCTATAAATACCCGGAAGGTCAACAAGACGGAATTTATAATCGTGATGCTTAAAAACTCCCTCTTTCTTTTCCACAGTAACTCCAGGCCAATTAGCTACCTTAAGGTTAGCACCAGTATAAGCATTAAACAGAGTGGTTTTACCACTGTTGGGATTACCTACAAAACCTACTTGAAGATTATTGCTCATTATGCCACTTCCCCCATCTGAATTAATTTTGCTATATCTTTTCCTAGGGCAAGTCTGCTTCCCCTAACCATAATAATTACTGAGCCGGCCCGATTGCGGTTTAGAAGCTTGACTTTTGTTCCCCTGTTAAGTCCTAGGGCTCCAAGCCTTCTCATAGTATCATTATCCATACCTAATGAATTAACTATATAGGTCTTACCTACTTCGCCATGTGCTAGTGTCATCATTATTCCTCTTTCCTGTCTTTAGTAATATGTACTTGAATATTTCCATCTGGTAAATGATAATAATTATCATTTGCTCTTAATATTATAATTCGTTGTTACACTTTTGTCAAACTATATATTAATAAAATTATGGCCTTTTAATCATGTTATAAAATATCGAATCAAAAATCGAAAGCATAACCTGTTTAGTTATCTTTCGACTCTTTTTCTAACTTAGAGTAGACGCATCCACAATAGTCCTGACGATACAGGTCATACTCCTTAGAAAGCTCTATTGATCTCTTATAACCATTCTTTTTCTTGAAATCAGAGGGAAGGTATTTGGCTCCATAGTNGGCTCCGACTTGCTCTCCAATTTCATTAAGTTTAGGAGCATTTTTATATGGGCTAATAGATAAGGTAGTGGTAAAATAATCATACTCACTCTCACTTGCCACTCTGGCAGCCTCATGTAGACGAAGCTCATAGCATATAAAACACCGTTCCCCACCTTCAGGCTCAGCCTCATATCCCTTAATCCTATCATAAAACTCTTTAGGATTATATTCTCCCTGAATAAAATTAATAGGACTACTTAANTCCATGGAGCTAATAAGTCTTTGCTGTTCTTCTACCCTTCTATAATATTCTTCTCTTGGTGAAATATTGGGATTATAGAAGTAGATAGTCATATCGAAATATCGGGACAGATATTCTAAAACATAACTACTACAAGGTGCGCAGCAGCTATGAAGAAGTAACTTAGGCCGCTTATTAAGCTTAAGATTTTCTTCTATGATAATATCTAATTCCTTCTGATAATTTCTTTTCATGTCAACAACCCCTAATTACACACTATTCAGCCTATTAAATTTCAAGGACGATTCAGAAAAATGATTTCCATGGAACATTGCTCCCATATCATATCAACAGTCTTGAAAGGCTGTCTAGCAACTTATTCATCTCTTCATCAGTGCCAATAGTTATTCTAAGATAATTATATATTCTTGGCAAGTCAAAATAACGGACATAGATATCATCTGCTCTAAGACCTTCATATAATTCCTTAGCAGGTACTCTATTATGGGTTGCAAATATAAAGTTTGCCTTAGAATCTGGAAATGTAAATCCTAGCTCACTTAATCTGCCCTTTGTCTTTTCTCTTGTCTCAATAATCCTTCCTACAGTGCTATTAAAATATTCATCGTCCTTAACAGCTTCTACTCCCGATACTATGGACACCATGTTCATAGTATATGAATTAAAGGAATACTTCACATTATTAATGGCTTCTATCAACTTTGGATTACCAATACAAAAGCCAATCCTCATTCCTGCCATTGATCTTGATTTTGAAAATGTTTGAACAACCAAAAGGTTATCATATTTATTAACCAGCTCCAGTGAAGATGCTCCTGCAAAATCTATATAGGCCTCATCGATAATAACAATAGAATCCGGATTGTTTTTTACTATATCTTCTATAAAACTTACTTCTTCATATATAGAAGTCGGAGCATTAGGATTAGGGATAACAATACCACCATTCTCTATATAGTAATCATTTTTTATAATCTTAAATTTTTCATCTAAAGCCGGTGTTTTAAAGGGTATGGAGAATAGATTACACCACACTGGATAAAAAGAATAAGATATATCAGGGAATAGAATCGGTTTTTCTGAATTAAAAAAAGTCATAAAGGCCATGGCAAGAACATCGTCAGAACCAACTCCAACAAATACTTGTTCTTCACCAAAACCATAATACCTAGCCAATTCCNCTACTAANNGCTTTATTGTTGGGTCAGGATACATACAAAGCTTGCTGGTATCAAAATCTTGCAGAACCCTAGTAACTCCAGGTGCTGGAGGATATGGATTCTCATTGGTGTTAAGCTTAATAATATTAGGTTTTCTAGGCTGTTCACCTGGTACATAGGGAACAACCTTTCTTATATAATTCTCCCATAGACTCATGCTCATTACCTACCTATCTTTATATCGCTTGGCCAATTCCTTAAACTTAGGAAGGGATCTCTTAATCATCTCATGGCTCACACAATATGCTATACGACAATATCCTGGACAACCAAAGGAAGACCCCGGAACGATTAATATATTAAACTCTTTAGCAACCTTGGCAAATGCCTTATCATCCTCTTCTAGGGATTTTACAAAAAGGTAAAATGCTCCTTCAGGCTTTACACACTCGTAGCCATAGCTTAAGAGGCTGTTATATAGTAGCTCACGATTTCGATTGTATCCCTCTACATCCACCCGAGCATCTAGACAATAAGATACCGCCCTTTGAATTAATGATGGGGCATTAACAAATCCTAGTATTCTATTAGCCACATTAGCAGCAGAGATAATATTATCATAATCATCCACTTCACTAGGAATTACTAGATACCCTATTCTTTCTCCAGGAATTGATAGGGATTTACTCCATGAATAGCCTATTATAGTATTGGAGTAATATTTAGTTAGGTATGGCACCTCTATTCCATCATAAACCAATTCCCTATAGGGCTCATCAGATATAATATAGATAGAATTACCATATTCCTTTTGCTTCTTATTCAGTATTGCTGCCAAAGCCTTAATTGTTTCTTCTGAATACACTACCCCCGTAGGATTATTAGGTGTATTGACAATAACTGCTTTGGTTTTATTAGTAATCCTCTCTTCAAATTCCTCTAGGTTAGGCTGAAAATCAATTGTATTAGGAGATACCACAACAAGATTTCCATCATAATTGCCTACATAGTTGCGATATTCCCCAAAGAAGGGAGCGAATGTAATTACCTCATCTCCAGGATTTAATAGGGTTTTAAAGATAACATTAAGTCCCCCTGCAGCTCCCACAGTCATAATAATATTATTAAGGCTAAAGTCAGTTTGGAATTGCTCATTGATAAACGAAGCAATTCTACTACGAACATCTTCATAGCCAGAATTATTCATATATCCATGGACCATATTAGGATCCTCTTCATTAATAACCTTCAGAAGGGCTTCTTTAACTTCAACTGGAGGTAAGACACTTGGGTTCCCCAAGCTAAAATCATATACATTATCTGCTCCATAGATATCAGCCAGTCGTTTTCCTTCTTCAAACATAGCCCTAATTACTGAGCTATTCTTAACAAATTCCATCATTTTATTTGAAATCATTAACTTACCCTCTTTTCAAGATAGGGTTTCCCAAGGGAAACTCTCCCGCCGTTAAATATTACCTAAAACGAATATCCAAATATGATTTAACTATTTCAACGCATTTATCAAAGCCTAGCTGACTACTGTTGAGACACAAATCATAGTTCATGGCATTGTCCCATTCACGGCCTGTATAGTACTTATAGTATTCTGCACGATGCTTATCTATTCTTTCAATCGTCTTCTCTATATCTTTTTCAGGATTGCCTGTCATTTCTTTTAAGGTATTTATGCAGTCAGATAAGGGAGCATGAACGAAGACCTTAACAACATTTTCACAATCCTTTAATACATAATCTGCGCATCTTCCTATAATAATGCAACTTTCTGTTTCAGCCAGTTCTTTAATAATCTTAGCCTGATAGTTAAAAAGATTATCATTAGATACAAAATCATCACTATCCGGTGGGATTAATTCCCCTTTATATGCCTTTTTTGCAACACGAAATAAAAGACTTTTCTTTATTTTCTCATCTGCTTTGGCAAATAGCTGTTCATTAATTCCACTATCATCTGAGGCAAGACGAAGTAGCTCTCTATCATAATATGGTATTTTAAGATCCTCAGATAGCATCTTTCCAATAGTTCTACCTCCACTGCCGTATCCTCTTGCAATGGTTATTACATATTTCTTCTTCATATACCTCCCACCTTTCATCAAAACCTTAAAACCCTTAACCTTCTACAAGAATGCCGCTACGCAGTATCTCAAAAACGCAGAAGAACAAGGAATTCACACCTATAACAACGCCTTCCTCAAAGTCTGCAAACTTTGAGCCGTAGGCACAAATTTGCGATTGAAAAATCTTGATTTTTCAATTTACTCTCCCAGATACGCTTTTTTCACTGACTCATCGTTGAGCAAGGATGATGCGCTACCCTCTAATACTATATTCCCTGTTTCAAGAACATATCCCCTGTCAGCAATAGAAAGTGCTTTTTTAGCATTCTGCTCCACAAGTAATACAGTGGTACCACTTTTTCTTATACTTTCAATTATATCAAATACTTCCTCAACCAGAATAGGTGACAGACCCATGGAGGGCTCATCCATCAATACTATTCTAGGTTTTGACATAAGGGCACGACCCATAGCTAACATCTGCTGCTCCCCACCACTTAAGGTTCCTGCGTACTGCCCTTTTCTTTCTTCTAGTCTAGGAAATCTCTTATATATATTAACGAGTGATTCTTCTATTTCATCTTTATCCTTACGGGTATAGGCTCCCATAAGAAGATTCTCATAAACAGTTAGCTGTGAAAACACCTGTCTTCCTTCAGGCACATGGGCGATNCCATGGGATATTATCTCATGGGCAGGTATCTTAAGCAGATCCTTTCCCTCATAAACAACCTCTCCATTTTTTGCAGGCAATAGTCCTGTAATAGTATGAAGTATAGTTGTCTTCCCGGCACCATTGGCACCAATTAGGGCTATAACTTCGCCCTCATTAACCTTAAAGGATACATCCTTTATTGCTTGTATTAGTCCATAATAAACCTGTAGATTTTTGATTTCCAGCATGGCCATATTCCTCCTCCCTTTCGTACTATTCCTACATGATGCCCCTACACGGCATCTCAAAAACCCGTAAGAACAATGAGTTCACACTATTCTCCAAGATATGCTTTGATTACCTCTGGATTATTAAGAACCTCCTTAGGTTCTCCATTGGCCAGCTTGGTTCCAAAATTAAGTACGAATATTTTCTCACAAATTCCCGATACTAGCTTCATATCATGCTCTATTAGTAGTATTGTAACATTAAATTTATTCCGTATTAATCTGATGGTATCCATCAATTCATCAGTCTCTTTGGGGTTCATACCTGCCGCCGGCTCATCCAAAAGTAAAAGCTTTGGATTAGTCCCTAAGGCTCTGGCTATCTCTAGCTTTCTTTGCTTACCGTAAGGAAGATTAGCAGCCATTATGTCCTTTTCTTCATCCAGATCAAAAACCTTAAGAATTTCAATAGCCTTCTCATTCATTGCCTTCTCAGTTTTAAAGTAAGAGGGAAGTCTTAATATCCCTGCAAATGTTGGGTATTTGTTTTGATTGTGAAGACCAACCTTTACATTATCAAGGACTGACATATTCTTAAAGAGACGAATGTTTTGAAATGTTCTAGCTATACCTTCATTGTTAATATCCATGGTGCTTTTCCCAGTAATGTTCTTACCATCCAATTCTATTATTCCAGTGTCAGGCTTATACACACCTGTCAGCAAATTGAATATTGTTGTCTTTCCTGCACCATTTGGGCCGATTAGTCCATATAGCTCTCCTTTTTCTATATTAATACTAACGGAATCAACAGCCCTTAATCCCCCGAAGGAGATACCTAAGTTTTTTACAGATAACATTGACATAGCTTATAATCCCTCCTTCTCTTTTTTAAAGAACATAGGAAGATAATTCTTTAAAGAATGATTTTCACGCCACTGGATACAGGTCGGATTCCAGTTAAAGATCATAAGAGCGATTAATACTACCGCATATATAAGCATACGATAATCCTGCATAAATCTTAGATACTCTGGTAGTAATGTTAGGATTACTGCTGCAATAATAGATCCTCTTAGATTACCAATTCCACCAAGCACCACAAATACCAATATCATAATTGACATATTATAGCCAAAGTTCTTAGGTGTAGCTGTTAAAGTAGAAATATTATGAGAATATAATACTCCCGCCACACCAGCTAGTCCCGCTGATATTGAAAATGCTAATATCTTAAATCTAGTAATAGGAATCCCCATAGTCTCTGCTGCAATTCGGTTATCTCTAATAGCCATAATTGCACGTCCAGAACGGGAATTAACAAGATTAGTTATAATCACATAGGTAAGAATTAAAAGAATAATTGCAATTGTAAATGTAGCATTCTTTGGGGTTCCTGTAATTCCCCTTGGTCCATTTAATATTGCTTCACCATCTTCTAATAGATTAAGCGACATTGAATCCTGCATAGAGAAATGTAATCCATTCCTATCAATACCAATATAAAGAACATTGATAACATTCTTTATAATCTCTCCAAAGGCAAGAGTTACAATAGCCAGATAATCCCCTCGTAATCGAAGTACAGCCACACCAATAATCATGCCAAATAATGCTGCAGAAAGTGCACCTATAATAATTGCCAGGGTGAAACGAATAAATGTATTCCCAATTACATCTACCATTGTCTTCGAGAAGAATGATGATGCAAAGGCACCTATACACATAAATCCTGCATGACCAAGGCTTAACTCCCCTAAGATACCTACTGTAAGGTTAAGAGAAACAGCCATTATAGAATAATAGCATAGGGGAACCAATAGCCCTTTCATAAGATTAGACATGGAACCAGTTGCAATTAATATCTGACATACTATATATATAATTATTAATATAGCAATTGTTATTAAATTAGATTTTGTTGTTTTCTTTATCGCCATTGTTATCACCTACACTTTCTCTTGAATCTTCTTGCCAAGAATACCTGTTGGTTTCACAAGAAGAACAAGAATGAGAACCAGAAATACAATAGCATCGGCTAGCTGTGATGAAATATAAGCACGGCTAAGAATTTCAATTATCCCAAGGAGAATTCCTCCTATCATTGCACCAGGTATAGATCCTATCCCTCCAAATACAGCCGCCACAAATGCTTTTATACCAGGCATTGCTCCAGAGGTTGTAGATAGGGCTGGATATGCTGAGAACATAAGAGCACTTGCTACTGCTGCAAGAGCAGAACCAATTGCAAATGTTATAGCGATTGTACGATTAACGTTAACACCCATTAGTATGGCAGCTTCCTTATTCTCTGAGACCGCTATCATTCCTCGACCTACTTTGGTTTTTTTAACGAATACAGAAAGAAAGACCATTATTATAATACATAAAGGAATAGTTACTAGAGTTTCACCTGATATAGTAAGTTTTCCTCCGGCTAATTCTAATGGTGAAAGCTTGATCACCGATGTAAATGACTTGGCATCAGCTCCAAATATTAATAATGCAAAGTTTTGAAGAAAATAGCTTACTCCTATAGCAGTTATAAGTACAGCTAAGGAAGATGCACTCCTCAGTGGTTTATACGCTATTCGCTCTATTGTTACTCCAAGTAAAGTACATAGAACAATACCTACTAATACAGCTACAAATGGAGGAAGTCCTATAGTACTCATTATGGTAAAAATTACATAACCACCGATCATGATGACATCTCCATGGGCAAAGTTAAGCATTTTTGCAATCCCATAAACCATGGTATAACCTAACGCTATGATAGAATAAACGCTTCCAAGACTGATTCCTCTGATTAAATATGATAGAAAGCTCATGAGTTCCCCCCTTTTTATTTATAATGATTGTATCATATCAAATATATGGAAACAACCACATTTCCTTTGACTGTTTTATTGCTATAAACTAAGAAACATACAGAAAACAAAAAGCATCTGTATGTTTCTAGTATAATTATAAATTCCTATAAAATACTATAAGATAAGATTAATCAAATAATGTATAAGCACCATCTTTGATAATAACAGCTTTAGGCTCTTTATTAACTTCACCTGTGGCTTTCCATGTCATACCTGCGCCAGTCAAACCATCAAAGTTTAATTGTGTTATCTCTTTCTTTAATGCCTCGGTAATATCACTTGTACTCATATCTGGTGTAACATTTCCTGCTTCAAGTGCCTCTTTAAGAATATAGATAGCATCATAAGCATCTGCACCAAATTGGTTTGGAACTTCATTGTGAGCTTCTTTAAACTTAGCTACAAAATTTTGTGTCTTTTCATCTTGAGCATCAGCAGCAAATGGTGTTAATAGCATAACATCCTCTGCTAAAGCTGTGTCAAAGTTTTCAACACCAAGGATACCGTCAAGACCATCACATCCAAAGAATATTGGCTTATAGCCCATATCATTTGCTTGAGTAAGAATTAATACCGCCTGTTGGTAATATATAGGTAAGAATACTAATTCAGCACCACTGTCCTTAGCCTTTTGCAATTGCACAGCGAAATCAGATTTACTATCAGCAGTAAATGCCTCAGCAGCTACAATTTCAAAGTTAGAATTCTTAGCTTCACTTGCAAATTTCTCATATATACCTGAAGAGTATACCTCTGAGCTATCATAGATAACTGCTACCTTGGTAGCTAATCCTTTATCACTGATATATTTAGCTGATGCTGATCCCTGGTTAGGGTCTGAGAAGCATACCTGGAATGCATTGTCATACTTAACAACAGCTGGAGCAGATCCAGATGGAGTAATCATAAACATATTGTCATTCTTGGTTTCCTCAGCAACTGCTACGCTAGGGCCAGATGTAACCGCACCCATTACCACCTGTAATCCCCAGTCCTTTAAGTTATTATAAGCATTAACAGCCTTTTCAGGATCATGCTCATCATCTTCAAATCTAAACTCTATCTGTTTTCCATTAATACCTCCTGCTGCATTAATCTCCTCTACAGCAATTTCTGCTGACCATTTAACATGTAGGCCATAAGAAGCGGCATCACCAGTTAGAGGACCCATTCCTCCAATATAGAATTTATCATTACCACCGGAGCCTCCCTCTTTTGTTCCACAAGCTGCAAAGCTTGCTACTACAAGGCTTAAAACTAATAATAGACCAAACATTCTTTTCATTTTCATCTTATTCCTCCCTCTTATTATTCTTAAAACAAATCAATTAATCTGATGAAACATCTGGTATCTCAACAACCGGAAAAAGCAAGAATTGAGCACCTTTTGCGAATCTTCACAGTTTTTTATGTGAGATGCTTATTCACTCACCCATCCCTTTAACACTTTAATCCGCTAATGTTTTCTGGGATTTTAAAGAGAATATTCTAGATCGAATATTCCCTACTAATAGATATAGCGTTCACCAGAATAACAGACAATAACCTCTGCTTCCTAATCTGAACGCTATTAATCTTGCATTATATAATAACCCCGATAAAATATTTTGTCAATAATATATGTGTTGAAATTCAGGAAAACCGTTAAATTCATTATACCACTTAGTTATAGTTGGTATAACTGGCGGATATACCAACAGCTTTTGCTATAACTTTTCATTTAATTAATTACCTTGAGCTATCTTTTTAGGTGTCGTGGTATCTCTCATAGTAATTAGTGGAACTCCCTTTCCTTCTATATAATCCCTTGTAATAGTAACTTCACCTATATTATCGTCCTTTGGAATTTCGTACATTATTTCAAGCATTACCTTCTCTAAAATCGCTCGAAGTGCTCTTGCTCCAGTTTTCTTTTGGTAGGCCTCTTCTGCTATTGATTCAAGAGCTTCAGGAGTAAATTGTAGATTAACCTCATCCATAGCCAAAAGTTCTTCATATTGCTTAAGTATTGCATTCTTTGGTTCCTGCAAAACCTTTATAAGCAATTCCTTACTTAATTGAGATAAAGTATAAACAATTGGTAGACGGCCAAGAAACTCTGGTATCATACCGTATTCTCTTAAATCCTCTGTGGTTACTTTCTCTAGAATATCATTATCTTCATCATACTTATCCTTTAGATCTGCATGGAATCCTATGGAGGTTTGCTTATTAAGCCTTGCTTTTATAACCTTATCCAAGTCTGGGAATGCTCCACTACAAATGAATAATATATTATCGGTATTTACAGTAGTTAAAGGAACCATGGCATTTTTAGAAGTTGCCCCTACGGGAACCTCAATATCCGCACCTTCTAAAAGCTTAAGCAAGCCCTGCTGTACAGATTCACCACTNACATCTCTACTATTAGTATTCCTCTTCTTAGCAATCTTATCAATTTCATCTATAAAAACAATGCCTCTCTGTGCCTTTTCTACATCATTCCCTGCAGCCATAAGAAGCTTAGATATAACACTTTCTACATCATCACCTATATAGCCTGCCTCTGTTAGGGTTGTTGCATCAGTGATTGCTAAAGGAACATCAAGAATCTTAGCCAGAGTTTTAACTAGATAGGTCTTACCACATCCAGTAGGTCCAATCATTAGCATATTAGATTTTTCAATTTCTACATTACTTTTTCTTTCACTATTTCTTTTGTAATGATTATATACTGCCACTGAGATAACTTTTTTTGCATAGTCCTGGCCTACTATATATTCATCAAGCCTTTCCTTTAGTAGATGGGGCTGAAGAATGCTATTTCTATCAAAAGGCTCTCTTCTTTCCTCCTGCTTACTCTTTTTAACCTTCTGCGGCTTTGGTAGAACATCATTTTGATTAGGTCTTAAGATCATATTAGGAGTCAATCCCATCATACTAGCATATGGATTATCCATATTATTCATAGTATCAAAGGTCTTTTGCATACAGTCGGAGCAAATATCAATATTATTAGGAATACGAATCACCTTGCCGACCTTGCTTTCTGGTCTACGACAAAGATAGCATATTCTTTCAAAATTATCTTCCTTCTTGTTATCATTGTTTTTATCTATCTTATCACTCATGTAAATCTCCATGCCTTTCTTTGTAATCCGCAAACTCATAATTTTTCAATCTAACCAATATGGCGGCCCTATAGGGCATCTCGCCACTTACTCAGCTTATTCTACCTCATTATCAACCTTAGGTCTTGAACCTAGCTCTAAGGTTACTTCATTTTTCTCATAGGTACCATTAATACTTCTCATATAGGTAACCTTAACCTCTGAACCAACTCTCTTACTCTTAACATAGTCACTTAATTGTGTAATTGAGGTAACCTCTAATTCATCTATAACTGTAATAATGTCATTAGGAAGGATTCCTGCTGCATGAGCTGCACCATTCTCATCTACCATCTTTACAAAAACTCCAATTGGTATATTAAATGTTTGCGATACATCCTCGGTTACATCATAACCTCCAATACCCAGATAGCCTTGATCTGCTTCTTTTAATACTTCTCTGCTCATTAGTTCATTAATAATTGGTATGGCTCTAGACATTGGTATGGCATAGCCCATACCTTCTACATCATTAGAAGCATATTTTACAGTATTGATACCAATTACCTCTCCATCAGTATTAAGCAGTGCTCCACCACTATTGCCTGGATTAATAGCAGCATCTGTTTGAAGAAGTACCATGGTTTTTGTATTATATCCATCGCTAACCTGAACCTCTCTGTCCTTAGCACTAACATATCCCACAGTAACGGATTGCCCATATCCCAAAGCATTACCTATAGCGATAGACATTTCACCAACCTTAACATCATCTGAATTACCAATCTTGGCAACTTTAATCTGTGAAAGAGTATCTTCTGTCAGATCAGATATATCTACAGTTATTACGGCTAGATCAGCTATAGCATCTGTACCTTTAATAATAGCAGCTGATTCTGTACCGTCAATATATGTTACCACAATTTCACTGGCTCCTGCAACAACATGATTATTAGTAGCAATAAGAATCTCGTTATCATTCTCACCTACAATTATGCCTGATCCACTTCCCTCTAATGGTTGATCAAACCTCTGACCAAACCAATAAGTTGTCTCAGTGGCAAGGCTTCGAATAGATACAATTGAAGGCATTGCCTTATCTGTAACATCACTTATAACTGATCTTGGCTTAGTTTCTACACTTCCACCTGTAGTCTCCTTAATTACATATGGTTTTTTGGAACTCAGACTTATACCAACATTATTAACACTCCAATTATTCTGTTCAGCAGTAGGGTTAACAACATAATAAATCTTTTGCATAAGGAAAAATCCTATAGCTGCCAATATACCAAAGCATAGGGCCTTTAGAATAAAAAGCCAAGCCCTTTTTCCTTTTCCTGCTTTTCTATCATTTACAGCCAAGCTCTCTTTGCTAACTGCACTATGGGAATAATCCCATGAATTCGTGTTGGGATTATAATATGAATAAGGATTATTAGGCATCTGCTCTGCCCAGAAGTTATATTCAGGTGCCTTAGGAGGCTGGCCCTGTCCACTATTATTCATTTCACTGCCATTATTATTGTTAGGATTATGATTGTTCCAATTTTCTGCCATAACGCTCTCCTTTCTATCTAAGTAGCTTATCTAATCCCGAAACTTTCAGTTTTACTAATTATAAAGCTTCGAATTAACTTTTAAAACATCTGTTGGAATTTATTTTAATTTTAACAGCATTTTGTGTTAAGATTGTGAAGAACAGTAGAAGAAATCTTAATATAATAAAATCCTATTGTTGTAATAGCTATTATCATGTATTATAGTATAGAAGTTTCGTTTATTAGCTTTATATATTGCATTAGTAAGAAAGGTATGATTTTCCTATGATTAAAGACAATCAAAAAATGCTTAATTGGATACATGTAGGTATGGACGCTGCCATTGTCGCCCTATCTTATATCCTTGCTTATTATATTCGATTTTNTAGTCCGTTAACCCATATGAATTTCATTAAACTAGAACAGGATANAGGCTTTTATACTTTCGACGTATATGCCACTTGGCTATTATTAATAATACCAGTTTATTTAATAATATACTATTATAACCGTCTATATACACCAAAACGTGGTAAACTAAGATGGATTGAGGTTCTCCATATTATCGCTGCTAACACCTTAGGTATTATCCTTTTTACATTTGCATTATATATAATTAAAGAAGGGGATATATCACGTAGATTTCTAGGTCTTTTTTATGTTTTAAATATAATCCTTACCACAACTTGGAGATTAATTATTAACCATACCCTAAGAACCATTAGAAAAAAGGGACTCAACCTAAAGCATATTCTTTTAGTTGGCTATAGCCATGCAACAGAGGCATATATAGATAGAATTTTGGCCAACCCTCAATGGGGGTACTATATTCATGGTATCTTAGATGATACCCTTGCTAAAGGGACATTGTACAAGAAGGTTCCGGTCATCGGAGCTTGCTCCAATTTAGATAGCTTCCTTGAAAAAATGAACCTAGATGAAATAGTTATAACTTTAAATATTAAAGATTATGAAAATTTAGAAACCATAGTGAATACATGTGAGAAAACCGGTGTTCATACGAAGTTTGTGCCGGATTACCACGGATTCATTCCAACTAAGCCATATACTGAGGACCTATATGGGCTACCAGTAATAAATATTCGTAATGTACCCCTTAGCAACACCTACAACCGATTTATAAAGAGAATTGTTGATATATTTGGAACAATAGTTGCCTTGATATTATTTGGCATACCTATGATAATCGTAGCTGTAATTATTAAATCCACCTCTAAAGGACCTATTATGTTTTCACAAATTCGTGTCGGGAGACATAATAAGGAATTTAAAATGTATAAGTTCCGCTCAATGGAAGTGCAGGATGAAAGCAAGGAAAAGAAAGCATGGACCACAATCAGTGATCCTAGAGTTACACCTATTGGTAAATTTATTAGAAGGACAAGCATTGACGAGCTACCACAACTCTTTAATGTACTTAAAGGGGATATGAGCCTTGTAGGACCTAGACCTGAGCGTCCCTTCTTTGTAGAAAAGTTTAAAGAAGAAATACCTAGATACATGATTAAACATCAGGTATCTCCTGGTCTTACAGGATGGGCTCAGATTAATGGATTTAGGGGAGATACCTCCATTCGCAAACGAATCGACCACGACCTATACTATATAGAGAACTGGACCATAGGACTTGATTTTAAAATAATATTTTTGACCTTCTTTAAGGGCTTCATTAACAAAAACGCTTATTAATTAAAGAAAATGACTATTCAGTCTTTATTTATACTTTTATCAGACTGATTAGTCATTCTTCTATTATGTTTAATAAGCGTTCTGTTGCTTTGCCGTCAAGATACTGGTAGTTGTCTTCTATGAATTTATCTATTTTATCGTAATCGAAGTTATTTTCTTTGATTAACTCACAGACTTCTTTCCCACTATAGGCGATGGGTCCCGGAACATAGGATTGGTATGGATGATAAAAGCCTCTTCCCTTCCTTTGAAACTCTTCTAAGTCATAGGAGTAGAATATCATAGGACATTTCATCAGACAATACTCGAATATAATTGATGAATAATCGGTTATCAGTATATCACATGCAAGCAAAACAGTGTTTACATCTTCTTCAAAGGATAGCTGATGAACTCTTTTATCTTTTAATCCCATCATTTTTTCTGCAACATGAGGGTGAAGACGAATACCTAATTCATAGCCCTCTGGGAAATTGATAAGAAGCTCTTCTAGTTGATCNCCTACCTTAGGATCATCCACCTCATCATCTCGAAATGTTGGGGCATAGAGAACCAGCTTTGTTTCCCTAGATATATTATATTTCTTATATATATAATCTTTATCAGGATTTACTTTATCCTTCTTAATCTTATCTAACCTATTAATCAGTTCATCCGTCTTAGGAAGTCCAATCGGGAATATACGATTTTCATCTACTCCAAATGCCTGTCCATAAGTCTTCTTCATTTCTTCAGAATTCACAATTAGATGGGTAATATTATTATTTGCTCTTTGCTCAAGCTCTTTTAGCTTACCCGTATTAACATCCTGCCCAAATTTTTTAATAGTTCCTGTTCCATGCCATAGCTGTATTACTTTACTACCTTTTCTTCTACTAAGGTAAGCATAGGGTAGAAAGATATTATCCATAAGAACCACCTGAGCCCTAGCTAATTGATAGGGCTTCTTGATAAAAAATCCAATAGTATTGGTCAGGTTATGACCTATCTTAACCCTGGATGTATCCTTTTTAGTTATATAGGAAAAGGTGTAGTCCCCAGGGCGTNTTTTTNAAGCCTTGACTACTAAGCTTACATTACTTCCTTCTCCCTCATCGTGGGTCATAATACAAAGGACATTATTCTTTTTAATAGGCAGCAATCTGCTGTTTATCTTATATATTAAGGCGAAAAGATGATATCCAATTATCTTCTTCATATAAATCCCCATGCCTTTCTACGGAGTGAACTCTGTCCACATATCTTATTCCATGAAAGACTGAATCAGGTCAACAACACGCTTTGAGGCTTGCCCATCATCTATATGATTATATTTCATGGCAAATGCTTTCTGCTTATCTATGTACTTTAAAGGATTATATTCTTTAATTTCCTCAATGAGCTTATCCGTAGTCAAAACTACAGGTCCCGGAGCTTCCTCAAGAAAGTCAAAATAAAATCCTCTAAGGGTATCCTTATATTTATCTAAATCATAGCAATAAAAGAGCATCGGTCGTTGCAATATACTATAGTCAAACATTACTGATGAGTAGTCTGTAATTAACATATCAGATACTAGGTAAAGAGATGCTATATCATGGTTGATATCATAGGAATAGACAAAATCCTTATATGGACTCCAGTCAATCACATCCATTATGAGGTAATGATACTTAACTATTAGTACCATGTCTTCTTTAAGCTCAGCTTGAAGCATAGAAAAATCCAAAGCTGGATTAAACTTATATCTTCCCTTCCCATAAAACTCATTATCTCTCCAAGTTGGAGCATATAATATAATTCGTTTATCTAAGGGTAAACCTAAATCAATTTTAAGTTTTCTTATGTCTTCCTCATTGTTCTTTTGAAACAAGATATCATTCCTCGGATATCCCACCTCTAGTATATCCTTATCAAATGCAAATGCTCTTCGGAAAATCTCCGTTGAATAATGATTCTGTGATATTAAATAATCCCACGTCTGGGCATTATTAAAAAAGTTCCTTTTATAGCTATCAAGGGTGGATACCCCAGCCATATAGACGGAATCCATATCAAGTGCAAGTTTCTTAAGGGGGGTTCCATGCCAGGTCTGAATATATCTACACTNATCCCTTTTTATAAGATATTTGGGAAGTCTAGAATCTGATACCCATACTCCTGCTACTGCAAACAGAAAAAAGTATCTTAACCTACTTCGTTTTATCTTCTTTCCTTTACCGGGGATGGTTGTTTTCATATCCTCTAGAATAAAGTAGCATCTGTATTTACTATCAAGACCCTGTTTGACCATTTCTTCATAAATAGCCTTAGGATTCCCTGTATAGTTCCTACCAAGATTGCTTTCAAAAAGGATAATATTCTTATTAACAGGAAACAGCTTTATACAAGCCCTATACCACTTAAGTACAATCCTTTTGATAATCTTAATTAATCTTTTAGCCGGCTTCTTCAACATTCTTAATCCTCTTTCTTGCCAAGATTTAGCTCTTCTTTAATCTTTGTAGTTGATATTCCTTCTGTTCTTGGAAGATATACTACCTGGCAGTATTCCTTAAGAAAATCGAACTTTCCTTCCCAATCATCACCCATAACAAAAATATCAATATCATTATCAACAACATCCTTAATCTTCTGATCCCATGTATATTCTGGAATAACATCATCTACATAACGTATTGATCTTAAGATAACCTCTCTATCTTCATAAGGGTGGTATGCCTTTTTATTTTTAATGGCATTAAACTCATCAGATGAAAGCACTACTAATAGGTAATCTCCTAATTCTCTTGCCCTTCTCAACAAATTAATATGGCCTACATGTAGCAAATCATATGTTCCATAGGTAATAACTTTTTTCATAATTCTTTTATTCTTCATAATTACGAAGAATATTCCTCCTTTTAAATTAATAAATCATATTTACGATTCATTCATTCTTTCCTCATATATTTTGCACACCTTTTTAACCTTACCTTGGGCGACTAACTTACCCTTGTCTAGTATGATGGCTTTATCGCATATCCTAAGTACCTGATCGATCGAATGAGAAACAAAAAGTACTGTTATTCCTTTGTCAAGCATTGACATTATCTTCTTTTCACTTTTCTTTCTAAATTTAGCATCTCCTACAGATAAAACCTCATCCAAAATTAATATCTCAGGCTCAACAATTGTTGCTATAGAAAAACCAAGCCTTGCTTTCATTCCCGATGAGTAATTCTTTACTGGAACATTAATAAAATCCCCTAGCTCAGAGAACTTAACTATTTCATCATATTTCTCATTGATGAAATCTCTTGAATAGCCAAGAACAGCTCCGTACAAGTATATATTCTCTGCTCCTGTGTACTGTGAATCAAACCCAGCTCCAAGCTCCAATAAAGGTACAATCTTTCCCCTNGCAGTAACTTTTCCTTCTGTAGGCTTTAGTACTCCGGCAATGATTTTTAATAAAGTACTTTTGCCCGCACCATTAAGTCCTAATATTCCTAAGCGGTCTCCTTGACCAAGGGTGAATGATACATCCCTAAGGGCCCAAAATTCCTGATATCTTAGTTCCCTTTTTATAAACTTTATAACATAATCCTTTAAATCGTCTACTTTCTTTTCCATCAGGTTGAATCTCATACTCACATTTTCAACCTTTAATGTCTCATTTTTCATAACTATCCCCATGCCTTTCTCGTAGCATGCAAACTTTCTACATGAAAATCTCTGATTTTCATGTTACGTAGTGCACAATATTTGCAAAGTGAATTGTCTTTTTAATTCACACTGAGCTCCTTCATATCTGTTCTCAATATTCCTTTTGATTATATGTTCATTATAAACTTATCCTGCTGTTTATAAAAGAAGATAATTCCAATTATAAGAGATCCAAAGCTATATATTGTTGTAAGTAAGAGAGCCTTTATATCTATCGGTGTTCCAAATACTGCATTTCTAAAGTTCATAATTATTAAATACAGTGGATTCAAATTAAAAAGCCATACCTTTTCTCCAAAAGATGAATAATCAACGTGATAAAATATTGCGGATGTATACATAACTATCATTAAAAATACAGACCACAAATACTCAAGATCCCTAAAGAAAACAGCCAATGTAGCTAATATCATCCCAATTCCAACACCTAATATTAATAGGAGAAGAAGTGGAACTAAAGCCCACAGTATGTGAAATGTAACATTTATATCAAAAACAAACAATGATGCAAATAATACAACTAAAGAAATTAGGAAAATCACGTAATTGGAAAGAATAGTGGAAAAAGGATATATATATTTGGGTACATATACCTTTTTAATCATACCACTATTCTTTCGTATAGATTTCATGGCAGCCTTTGTGGAACCGGCAAAAAAGCTATACAAAAGGCGGCCACTTAAAATATAAACAGGAAAAGTTCTTCCCCCTTTACCCAAAAGCCCACCAAATACAAATGTTAGTACTGCTGTTGTAAGGAGTGGCTCAAGTAATGTCCATAGTATACCTAAGTAAGATCTACGGTACTTAAGCTTAATATCCTTTTTGATCAGCTCCACAAGTAAGAACCGGTATTTATTAAAATTATCAAATAATCTGCTCATCACAAATCCTCCATAGATGCGAGCTAAATACTACTCTATTTAAAGACTAATTTTACCACTTTTTCTGATGCATGTCCATCCTCCCATTGACAAAAACGTTGGTAAAACTCATTGTATGTTTGTTCGTATTGCTTGCTAATGCTATCAATATTATTAATTGCATCAATAACCTCATCTGTTGTGAAAAGAAGGGGACCTGGCACCTCTTTCTCAATATCAAGATAAAACCCTCTTAAGATGTCCCTATATTTTTCCAAATCATAGGTATAGAAGAGCATAGGTCTTTTAAGATTGGCAAAATCAAAGAATACGGAGGAGTAATCTGTTATTAGAATATCTGAAACAAGGTATAGCTCAGATATATCATCATATTTACTAACATTATAAGCAAAGCCCTTAAGAACACTAACATCTAGGCTATCTGCAATAAAATAATGAGTACGTAAGAGTATTACATATTCATCTCCTAATTCCTTTTTCATTTTATCTAGATTTAGATGAAGCTCAAATTTATACTGACCCTTGCCGTAATATTCATCATCCCTCCAAGTAGGAGCATATAATATGGTCTTCTTGTCTCTTGGTATACCAATTCTATCCTTAATCTTATCAGCTATTTCCTTCTTGTTTGGTGCATGAAGTATATCATTTCGTGGATATCCTGTTTCCAACATCTCCTTATCATACATAAAGCACCTACGAAATGTTTCACTACTGAATGCATTAGGTGCAATTAGATAGTCCCATTCTCTAGATTGCTTAAAAACTTGTTGCTTATATTTAGGTGATGCGGAACTAATATCATCAATATCAAATACCAGCTTTTTAAGAGGGGTTCCATGCCAAGTCTGTAAAAATACTGTGTCTTCTCTCTTAATTATCCATACAGGCTGTCTGCTATTAAATACAAAGTATTTACATCTTGCCATGTAATAAAAGTATCTTATACTAAACCGTTTGATACTGGTATGCTTATAGGGAATTCTTGTTTTCTTATTAATGATCCATATAAATTTATATTTCCCTGGATAGTTTTTTGCAAGGTATTCATATATATACTTAGGGCTATCCGAGTAGTTCTTTCCTAAAAAGCTCTCAAATATTATCCAATTATCCTTTACTGGCCTTTTCATAAACAAATGAATATATAAGGACTTACCTAATGCCATCCTATTCTTTATTATTTTTTTAAATTTCTTATACCCCAGATGGGCTTTAACTACTCTTAGAGACTTCTTAACATCCTTCCTTACTAATGCCTTTATTGCTCGCCGTTTATACTTTTTATAACTTCTAAGGAGTTCCCTATCCATCCCACCGATTATGTCACTTATATTGTCAAAATACTCTTCTCTCCAGACCATATTCTTACTTCGCTTCATCCTAGGGGCAAAGGTATTGGTATAATAGTTGATGTATTTTTTATCAAATCGTCTTTTCAAATCATCATTTATATCAAGCATATTGGTAGTACGATAGTAATTATCAATAAACTCTTTAAAGCGATTTGGATCCTTAATCTGAGACAGAGAAGGAAGATTAATAGGATCATTATGATTTCTCTTAATATATATTGCTGATAGACATTTTCTAAAGCTTTCAGCCTTTGATAAAACTTCTATTAGGAAAGGACAATCTGAAAAATATACCTGGTCCTCAAAAAAACGGATGTTATTTTCTTCAATAAAGCTTCTCTTTATTAGAATATGAAGTATTGAAAGGTTGCGAACACCCTTTCGCTTACTAACTAATATACGGAATGCCTCATCTGCCGATAATAATTTCGGATCATCAATATTAGGCATCTTAACCTCATTACCATCGGAAGAATTATCATTATCCTCTTCAGTATCTTCCTTTTCATCATCCTTAGAATCTGCTGCCTCACTATCACCATCTAGTTCAGCAGATTCACTCTCATTATCCTCTTCTTCCTCTTCTTTTTCCTCTAGCTCTTCTTCTCGCTTTCTAGCAAGATAGACCTCACGATGAAACCATGTCCTGATCTTTTTACCATATACTATATCATAATTTTCTTCTTCTAGAGTAAGCATTAGGGTTTCTAAGGTATCGGCGTATAGATAGTCATCACTATCCAGAAAATACACATAATCCCCACTTGCTTGTTCTAATCCTAAATTTCTTGCTGCCGCAACTCCAGTTTTATTATCAAGGTGATACATCCTAATGTCTAATGTAGAAATATATTCATCAACAATTTTAAGCTCCTCAGGGGAAGCATGATCACTAACTATTAAAACCTCTATGTTGCTATAGGATTGTTCCTGCAAGCTGTCTAGGCAGTCCTTTAAATAATCTGCCCCTCTATGAAATGGTACAATAACACTAATCTTCATTGTCAAACCTCCATCTACTTAGGTCATTGTTTAGCACTATAGCAAAGGAATTATAGCATTATAAGAATATCAAGTCAAGAANCCCCATAATTCCACAACTGCCCTAGAGCCGTACAAATCAACTATTTTCTATAGTTTTACCATTATTCTGGGAACTATGATTTTGCGA
>JGI24710J26742_10000937_pt1 | contig 27185 bp, 17 predicted proteins | sample BioPla2DNA2_FD_26742 | JGI IMG/M metagenome (IMG submission 26742)
AAAAAAGACTTAATGGAAAAGAAGACGAAAATAATAGTTTTATTAGTGTTTGTAACACTCGTAGTTATAACTGTTTTGGGTGTGTCATTAGGGCTTACTCTAAAGTTATCGTCTCCTAAACCAGAGGTTGTAGAGGTAGTTGGGGAACCGGACTATACTATAAAAATCGAATGGAAAAAGGTCATCGGCGCTAAGCAATATATCATTAAATATAGATATAGAGATGTGTATGGCGAAAAATACGCTTTTGTAACAACAGATGATAATTTTGTTGTGATAAAACGAGTCAAAGGCAACTTGGATTTTAGTGTCCAAGCCTTAAATGGAAGGGAAATTCAAACGAGCAATTTTTCTCATGAGAGGACATATGTTGTAGAAGGTTTGAAGCTTCCTGCACTTAAAAGTTTTGGTTTTACGGAGTTACCGTCTTTTTCAGCAAAGATAAATCAAGATTTTGAACCTGTAACGTATATCTACAAAGGAGCGGAAAAAGAAGTAGAGTTTTATGAGTTTTCTGATAATCATAATCCAGGCGATGTAGTAGTGTTAAGCTATGCAGAGCTAGTAGAATATGTGTTTAATTTTCCCCCGGGTGAGACTTATGCAAAATTCAGACCAGTAATTTATGCTACAATAGGAGATACTATAGTTGATGGCCCTATTGAGTTAAAAGAATTGTATGAAAACCCTACAACATATGTGGTAGTAAGACACTATAACCCAGAGTAAAGATTGTGTTTCAAATCAAAAATAAGGCGATTATAAAGTAATTATAAAATGTAATGTGATTTAAATATGCATTTATTGAAAAAGGATACGTGATTATGTATAATTTATGCAATAGATGAGATGAGAAGACACCTTGGAGGGTGGGAAATGGATAAATTCCTCGATTATTTAGATTCTATCAGTGGCTTATTGGTAGCTATAGCGATAGCACTTGTGGTTGTGCTGGTGGTTATAGCAATTGTAAGCATTGTTATGTCTAAGAGGAAAATAAGGAAAAAGAAGGCAGAGACTCAGGAAAATGAAGCTGAGATACGGAATATCCTTGCTGGGAAGTCAGAGCCAATAAGTTATGAGTATGAGCTTGAAGATGATGTTTTTGAGAGAGAAGCAGGCAGTGAATTAGAATGGGTTGAAGGTCAGGCTATGTTTGTTCTTCCTGATGAGCTGACCGAGAAAACTGATGCGCAGAATGGAGAAACAAGTCCCTACAATGATAGGTACGAAAGGGTAAAACAACTTGAATACTATGAAGTAGAAGAAGCATTAGCTCAAAATAGAATGACTAAAAAAGAAACTACTATGCCCGATGAGCAAATAACTTCTATTATTATGACACCTATACTTGCTAAGCCTAAAAAGCCGAGACCAAGCAAAGAAAAACCCCCAGTAGAGAGGGTTAAAAGTTCATTTGATGATGATTTTATTTATGACGTAAATTTAGCAAGTTTTCCTGGTTCGATTATATTGTATAAAGACTTTAAGAATAAATATAGACTGAGGTTTAGAGCTAGTAACGGAAAAACATTAGCCCATTCTCAAGCATTTGATAGAAAGTTAGAGGCAAGCACTGCTGCTGCCAACATAATAGACATAGGAAGGCTGGCAAATTATACAGATACAACAAAGTTTGATTATATACCTGTAGTAGGAATACCCACTTATGAGGTATTTTTAGATAGTGACTTTAGATACAGATACAAATTAGTTTCATCAAACGGCAGAGTATTACTGGCAAGTCAANGTTTTATAAACAAATGGAATTGTATTAATGCTGTTCAAGGGCTTAAGGATGTGCTTGATTTATATGAATATTTTGACCAGACAAGAAAAAAGGAATATGTAGAAACAGAGCTATTTCAAGAATATTTAGATAGTCTAAAACACGTTGAAGAAACCATGGAAGAAAAACCACAATAAAATGTGAAAAAAATTTTTTATAACGACCAAGCTGAAGTAACTTGGTTTTTTTAATTCTAAAATTTAGAGATTATTGTAAGTTGCAAAAACAATATTAAATTTTGCGTTACCATACGCGCTCGCGCGTTATTGACTACTTGAAGTATTTAGTTTAAAATAAATGAGTATTATAGGAGGCATTTTGAGAATCGTAATATTAGATGGCTATTGTTTGAATCATGGAGACCTATCATGGGATGGGTTTTTTAGGCTTGGTTCTGTGCAGTATTATGATCGTACCGCACAAGAAGACATTGTAAAGCGGGCAATTGATGCCGATATAATAATCACCAACAAATGCAAGATAACAAAAGAAGTAATAGATAGTCTGCCGAAATTAAGGTATATCGGTGTTTTAGCNACAGGCTTTGATGTTATTGATACAGACTATGCAAAAAAGAAGAATATTGTAGTGACGAATATCCCAACATATGGCACGGATAGCGTAGTGCAAATGGTGTTTGCCTTGATATTAGAACTTTACACTTCTTTGAGTTATCACTTAAAAACAGTTAAGCAAGGAGATTGGGCTAAATGCCCAGATTATTGTTACTATAAAGATGGAGGGCTAAAAGAACTGTCTTCTAAAACTATGGGAATTATAGGATATGGGAATATTGGCTCGGGTGTTGGTAGAGTTGCTCAAGCGTTTGGCATGAAGGTTATAGCCTTAGACAAATTTAAATCGCATAAAGAAACGGCTACTTTTAGGTACGCAGATTCCTTAGAAGAGCTTTTAAGCGAGTCTGACATTGTTTCGCTAAACTGTCCGTTGACAAAAGAAAATAGAAAAATGATTAATAGGGATACTCTCTCTATCATGAAAAATAGCGCTATTCTGATTAATACAGCAAGAGGACCGTTAGTTGATGAGGAGGCACTAGCAGAAGCTCTAAACGATGGGGTAATTGCAGGTGCGGGACTAGATGTTTTAGAAAAAGAACCTCCGAGAGCCGATAGCCCGATTTTTAAGGTTAAAAATGTAGCGATTACGCCACATATTTCCTGGGCGACGTTCGAAGCGCGAAGCAGGTTAATGGAGATAGCAGTTGATAATTTGGCTTCCTTCTTAAAGGGTAGCCCTGTTAATGTGGTAAATATTTGATTATATAAAGACAAAAAACTTTAAACGATTGTACAAAATATAAATATATAAGATGGAAAGGAAGGATATGGAAAGAATAGCAATTATTGATTTAGGTTCAAACTCAGCGAGAATAGTTATTGCAGAAGTAAGTGAGGGCGGGTATTTTTCAGTCATTGACGAACTTAAAGAACCAGTGAGGCTTGCTAAAGGCATGGAGATAGACGGCTTTTTAAAGCCTTTAAGAATAGCTCAAACACTTAGAACATTACAAACTTTTAAAACCCTTTATGAAAGTCATAATGTTGATAAAGTATTTGCATATGGAACTGCTGCAGTTAGGATGGCAAATAATCGAAATGCCTTCGTAGAAGAGGTCGAGTCTGCTTGTGGAATTAAATTACAAGTACTTTCACAAGAAGAAGAGGCTGCTTTGGTGTATACTGGCGTAATAAATTCAATGGAGATACCAAAAGGCCTTATTATAGATATCGGTGGCGGCAGTACAAAAATGATATATTACAACAGAAGGACATTAATCGCCCAAGATACCTTGCCTTTTGGCGCAGTAACAATTACAGAAAAGTTCGGGAAAATTGAAAATGCAGAAGCTAGAGCACATGCAATTGAAGAACATGTCGCTAAATACCTAGAGGAAAATGTAGCGTGGGTTAAAGACATTGATCCCGAAACAAAGCTTGTTGGAGTAGGCGGATCCATCAGAAATTTAGGGAGAATTAGTCGTAAGTTGAAAAACTATCCTTTGAATATGGCACATAATTACATAGTGTCGTTTGCGGAGTTTGATACTATTTATGACACAATAAAACCTTTAACGCTAGAAATGATGGCTAGAATCAAGGGTCTATCAAGTGCAAGAGCGGATATTTTCCCAGCAGCACTTTCGATAATTGAAGCAATTAAAAAAGCCACAAACTTTGAAGAAATCATCATAGGAGGCGCAGGTTTAAGAGAAGGTGCGATGTTTAGATATGCTGTACCTTCAGTTGTAGAAAAACCTATAAGTGATATAACTGGACATAGTATATATACTTTATTAAATAAGTTCGATTTAAACATCAAGCATTGTGAACACGTGTATGATTTGTCAATGCAGTTATTTAAACAACTTAGAGTGCTTCATAAACTTCCTAGACCGTATGTAAAAATACTGAGAGTAGCAAGTATGTTACATGATTTAGGTACAAAGTTTAAATTTTACGATCACCATAAACATTCAATGTATTTGATTATGAACAGTAACCTTTACGGTATTCCACAAAAGGACTTGGTTATGGCTAGTTTAATTGCGGGATGTCACGAAAAAGAAAGCCTTGAAGATTTAGGTATGGAAAAGTACATTGCTATGCTTAATGAAGAAGAAATTGAGGCGGTTAAAGAACTAGGTGTGATAGTTAGAATCGCAGAATGTTTTGAAAGAGGCAAGGGCGGTTTAATTACGGAGATAGTTTGTGATGTTTTGGGTGATAGTGTAATTATGAAAACAAAGTCCACTGGGGACATAACGCTTGAAATTAAGAACGCAATGTATGCATATCCAGAATTTAAGCGTGCGTTCAAGAAGACATTAGAGATACTGTAAATGAAAATACTGCTTGCTTCAAAATCTCCTCGTAGGATAGAGATACTTTCCCAATTAATAGGCGATAGGTTTGTTTGTAAAGGAAGCGAGTGCGAGGAGTTTTTTATTGGGAAAACTCCAGAAGAAACTGTATTGGAAATTGCCTTAAGGAAATTAAAAGGAGTTAACTGTCCTAAACAATATGATGTGATAATAGCTTGTGATACGTTGGTATATAAAGAGGGTAAATATTACGGTAAACCAACGTCTAGAGAAGACGCAAAAAACATATTAAGGGAATTATCTGGAAAAAAACATCAGGTATATTCGGGATTAATAGTAAAAATAGGTAATAAAATCATTCAGCAGTCCGTTTGCTCAGATGTTGTTTTTCGCAACTTAAGAGATGGCGATATTGATTATTATCTAGATAACTATGAGTATATGGATAAAGCAGGGTCTTATGGTATACAGGATAATATGCTTGTAACAGATTATTCTGATAAGGGGTTTTATAATATAATGGGGATGCCTAAAGAGGAGCTGAAAGATATTTTAGTTAGATTTGGGATTATAGATGAGAAATAGACTTAAAAGAGCAAATACGGTAATTGTTGAAATGGGTTCTTCCAATATATCTATACTTACTGAAGCAGGTATAGTTAGAGAACCTAGTTTAGCCATTGTAAAGAGAAGTCACACCTTAGAGCTGATTGCATACGGNCATGAAGCTGTAAAAAAGATTGGGCAAATACCTGATCATAGTTACTTGATTCACCCAGTTGAAGAGGGGGTNGTGACTAATGTTGAAGCAATGAGTCTAATTATTAANGACATCTTTAGCAAATGTTTATCTAGCAGATTTATAGATAATGTAAGAGTNTATGTGCTTATACCTTGCGGTTTATCGATAGCNGAAAGAGANCTTATGGAAAGNACNATAGTAAAGGCAGGAAGAAGAGACGTTACGATAATAGAAAGCATGCTTGGGTTNTTGCCTTATACAAATGGAGGCACTTTAGTAGCGCTCTTTGGTGCGGGAGTAACGGAACTTGGAGTTATAGATGAAACTGGAATAGTGACTGGTTTAACGGTCAACTTAGCTGGCGAAACAATAAATAATGACATAAAAACAATGGCGCTTGAAAAATATAATTTAAAAATCAGTAGTGCCGCCGCAGAGAGACTTAAGATGGGTATNGGCACNCTTTATGAAAATGANACGTCAGTCATGGAGGTTATAGGGCAAGATTTGCTAGACCAGAAAATGAGAAAAATAGNGATTAAGGCAGACCATATCAGGCCAAGCATAACTTCTATGTATAAAAAACACGTAGAAGTATTAGAAAGTTTACTAACTACGATTCCAACAAAAACACTAGCAGAGGTTTCTGAAAACGGGGTTTTAATAGCTGGAGGTGGCGCGGAGATGCGTGGATTAACGGACTTTTTGGCTCGCTATTTACATCTACCAGTAAAGGTAGCGCCTCGCCCAGCAATAGCTACAATAAAGGGCGTTGAATTAATTGTTAAAGATAAAACAGGGAAGTACGATTCGATTTTGGGTAACAAAAGGTAATGGTACTAACATATAGCATGCTATGGATTAAAAAGTGAAGTTTACCGCTAAAAGGTTTTATACATTCGTTAAAAGGGTGTAAACTGTTTTAAGTAGTATGCATTGTTTACAAAGTGAGGAATATTATTATGAAAAATGAAGAAATTAAATCTCAAATATGGACAATACCTAATTTAATAACTTTTTTTAGACTTTTATGTGTACCATTCATCATGTGGTGCACTTTAGATAAAAACACATATATGACTTTTATCTTACCAAATATGGGAGATATAGCTTTTCCTTTATGGGGTTTGGTAATTTTACTAGTTGCCGCAATATCTGATTTGTTTGATGGTTGGATTGCAAGGAAGTTTAATCAAACATCTGACTTAGGGGCCGCTTTAGACCCAATTGCAGATAAACTTATGCATGTTGCAACGCTGCTGTCTCTTGTTATAATAGGATGCGTTCATTGGGCATTTTTAGTTTTAATTTTACTAAAAGAAGCACTGATGATAATAGGTGGGCTGTTTTTACTTAAGTATAGCACGCCTATAAAAGCTAATATGACAGGTAAGATTGCAAGTGTTATTTTATCAGTTGGTGTTTGCATGTCTTTTTTCCATGCAATGTTTGAAAAGGTCTATTATCTTGACTGGATAGTAATAGGCGTAGCGGTCTTAGTTACGTATGTTGCATTTTTCGGATATTTAAATCAGGCTATGCCTCATTTCAAAGTGATGATTACGTCGTTGAAAAACAAATTAGACCCTAATGATGTATTTAAAAGGATGAATATAATTCGAGAAACCGAAGGTGTTAAAGATGTAGACTACAAAGAAGTTATACGCAAGATGAAAGAAGAAAACAGTGAGCAGAAGGTAGATAGGGAATAATTTAGTTATTGAAATGTATCAATGTTTAAGGAGTAATAACATATGCAACTAGACAAGCTTGATCCAAAAGAATTTGAACAAAAAATATATGAGAGCTGGGAGTCGAAAGGGTATTTTAGACCTGTTATGGAAAAAGGGAGGATACCATTTACAATAATGATGCCTCCGCCTAATATTACGGGGCAGTTACACATGGGGCATGCTTTAGATAATACGCTCCAAGATATAGTTATCAGATATAAGCGTATGCAAGGGTTTTCTGCACTTTGGTTACCAGGGACTGATCATGCTAGTATAGCGACAGAAGTCAAAATTGTGGAATTGTTAAAGTCAGAAGGGACGAGCAAAGAAGAGCTAGGAAGGGAAGAGTTTTTAAAAAGAGCATATCTTTGGAAAGATAAATATGGCGGTAGAATATCAAGACAGCTTAGAAGGTTAGGGAGCTCTTGCGATTGGTCTAGAGAAGCTTTTACAATGGATGAAAAGTGCTCAAAGGCAGTAAGAGAGGTTTTTGTTAATTTATACGAAAAAGGTTTGATATACAGGGGACTAAGGCCAATTAATTGGTGCCCCAGTTGTTTGACTGCGCTATCAGATGCTGAAGTGGAGTATGAGGAGCAAAATAGCCATTTATGGCATATAAGGTATCCATACTCTGATGGTACTGGGTATATGGTTGTTGCAACTACAAGACCTGAAACCATGTTAGGAGATACTGCTGTCGCAGTAAATCCAAAAGATGATAGATATAAAGATAAGATAGGTAAATATGTAAATTTACCATTGACCAATAAAAAAATACCTATTATAGCCGATGATTATGTAGAAATTGAATTTGGAACTGGAGCGGTAAAGATTACTCCAGCACATGACCCAAACGATTTTGAGGTTGGTGCTAGACATAATTTAGATACAGTAGTCGTTATCGATGATAATGGTGTTATTAATGATAATGGTTATGGCTATAAAGGGTTAGATAGATTTACTGCACGTAAAAAAATGGTAGATGATTTAAAAGCCCAAGGTCTTATTGAGAAAATAGAAAAATATACACATAATGTAGGGGCATGTTATAGGTGCGGTACTGTAATTGAGCCATTGGTCAGTAAACAGTGGTTTGTCAAAATGGAGCCTCTTGCGCGACCTGCTATAGATGTGGTGAAGGAAAACATAACAAGGTTTATTCCGGATAGGTTCAGCAAAACATATTTTAATTGGATGGAGAACATAAAAGACTGGTGTATTTCTAGACAATTATGGTGGGGGCATAGAATACCTGCTTGGTATTGCCAAGATTGTGGTGAAGTTATCGTTTCAAAAACCGATCCAACCAAGTGTAAATGTGGCTCACATAACCTAAAACAGGATGAAGATGTTTTAGACACATGGTTTAGCAGTGCTTTATGGCCGTTTTCCACATTAGGCTTTCCAGATGAGACGGAGGATTTAAAATACTTTTATCCCACAAACTTATTAGTGACTGGGTATGATATTATTTTCTTCTGGGTTGCCAGAATGGTTTTTAGTGGTATTGAACATATGGGAGAAACTCCATTTTCAGAAGTGTTAATACACGGGATAGTTAGGGATGGTTTGGGTCGTAAGATGAGTAAGTCCCTANGAAATGGCGTAGATCCATTAGAAATGATAGACAAATATGGTGCTGATGCTCTAAGACTAAGTTTATGCATAGGAGTCTCGCCTGGAGCAGATGTTAGGTTCAATGAGGAAAAAATAGAACCAGCTCGAAATTTTATTAATAAACTATGGAATGCTGCAAAATTTGTGTTAATAAATACATCAGGATCTAAAAGTCTTGAATTTAAACCCAAGAGTTCGGCAGATAAATGGATTGTTCATAAGTTTAATATATTAACTAAGGAAGTAAATAGAAACTTTAAAAATTATGACCTAGGCCTTGTTGCTAGTAAATTATATGATTTTGTATGGTCTGATTTTTGTGATTGGTATATAGAGGCATCCAAGAGTGCGTTGTATGGAGAAGACGAAGATGCAAAGCAAGCTACGCAAGGCGTATTAGTGTTTATACTGAAAAATATATTAAAATTACTCCATCCATTCATCCCGTTTGTTACTGAGAAAATATGGTCAGCCACCGACGAAAAAGAAACGATTATGCTAGCGGATTATCCAGTTTATGATAAAAAGCTTGTTTATAAAGATAGTTATGCGGACTTTGAAATCATAAAGGAAATCGTGCGAAATATCAGGAATGTACGTTCGGAAATGAATGTAGAGCCAGGGAAAAAGTTAGCTATATTTATTATTAAGTCTACGAGTGATAAAAACCTTACTAATATTAATGAGAATCAAGAGTATATTAAGCGTTTAGCAGGAATCGCGGATATTTCGTTTAAAACTCAAAAAGAAGAGATAATCGAAAAAGTAGTTAGTGTAGTAGTTATGGATATCGAAGTTTTAATACCGCTTGGTGAAATGGTTGACTTTGAAAAGGAAGCTGCAAGATTAAGAAAAGAAATAGAGCAGCTGTTTAAAGAAATTAAGCGAAATGAATCTATGTTAAATAACCAAGGTTTTTTAGCTAAAGCACCAGCTAGTTTGGTAGAGGCTGAGAGAATTAAACTTAAATCAAATAAAGAAAAAATGGAGAAACTAGAAAAATCTCTTGAAGAGGTACTTAACTAGTTGAGAAAGGGGAATAGGAGAGAAACTATGAAAGAATGTAAATTGTTAATAAAGTATAGAGTAGATGGTAAATTATTTACTGATGATAATTATCAAAATCAACATTATGTTATAGAGAAAAACTTTTCTAATAATATAGTGAAGCTTGAAATTAGCCCTAAAGTAGAAATGGAGTTAATTACATTAGAATTGTCATATAATTACGAGTATGAANCAGAAAGCAGGTTTTATATAAATGGTTATCAGTCATGGACTACAAGCTATGAGGCTAGAATAGATGATAAACAAAGAGGAATAGGCCGTGTTCTGAAGGCAATTCCTTTTGGTAAATTATTAGCTTCTACATCTGGAGATTATTCATTTGTAGATTATCCCAAAAAATCTGGCATGTTTCATAGCTTCACCTATACATATATAACCAAGTCTTCGGCTAATGAAATTTGTTTTTATGGATCGTTGAATGAAAAAACAGGGTTTACTATTTTCCATGCTGATATGAATGCTAATAAACTAAAGATTGTCAAAGATGTAGAGGGCGTGAAGATATCTAGCTCATATGAACTACTGAATGTAATTAGAATAGAAGGGTTATATGATGGAGTTTTTGATAAGTATTTTTCAACACTTGGGATTGCAAAACCTAGAATTAACCATTTGGCAGGATATACAAGTTGGTATAATTATTTTGGCAATATTGATGGAAAAATCATTTTAAGAGATTTAGATGGCTTAGATAGAGTTAAGGACATTGTAAACATATTTCAAATTGATGATGGTTACCAACCATTTATAGGGGAATGGACTACTAAAAACGAAGAAAAGTTTCCAATGGGAATGAAGAAAATTGCAGCAAAAGTGCATAAAAAAGGATATTTAGCTGGTATTTGGCTTGCTCCATTCAATGTGCAAAGAAAATCGAAATTAGTTCAAGAACACCCTGACTGGTTTATTAAAAATGAAAAAGGAAAACCTATAATCGGATGCTTAGGCTGGGGTGGCGCTTATGTACTGGACATAGAACTAGAACCTGTGCGCGAATATATCAAAGGGTTTTTTAATGAAATAGCAAATGATTGGAATTTTGATATGTTCAAATTAGATTTTTTATATAGTCAATGCATGTTACCAAGGAATGGAAAGAGTCGTGGGCAAATAATGTGCGAAGCTATGGAGTTTTTAAGAGAGTGTGCTGGCGAAAAGCTTATATTAGGATGCGGTGTTCCTCTAGGTCCAGCATTTGGGCTAGTTGATGCTTGCAGGATAGGTTGTGATATGGATTTACAATATCTGCCTAAGTTTTATAATAAAATACATGTAAACAATGAAGTTCCAAGTGTCCAGAACTCCATGACAAGTACCATTTGGCGAAGACATTTGAATGGAAGAGCCTTTTTAAATGACCCGGATGTATTCTTCTTGAGAGATACTAACTTAAAGTTTACATTGGAACAAAAAAAGACTCTTGCAAAAGTTAACAATTTATTTGGAAGTGTTTTATTTGTAAGTGAAAATATCGCTGATTATGGCGATGATGCTCTAGAAATTGTAAAACTTGCTTTTGCAAAACCAAACGCTATGATTATTTCAGTTACATGCGATGATGACAAGGTATACACAATTAAATATTTACAAGACGGAGAACAGAAAAAGTTTAGTTTTGATATGAAAACCGGGGCCGAATTATAGGAAATTATAAACCCCAAAAGGCTCGCTACTCGCGGACCTTTTTTTATGTTAAAAATGCTTAGATTGACACAAAAGAGAGCATTTTGTTAAACTTGTTTGGTAGTTTTTATTAATTAATCAAAGTCTTACTGTAGGAGGTAATATGGCAGACAAAACAAGCAGTCGTAAGGAATATGGAATAGATGATTTAGTCATGCTAGAAGGGCTAGAAGCCGTTAGGCTAAGGCCTGGTATGTATATAGGGACAACGGGTTCAAAAGGCTTGCATCATATACTATGGGAAATAGTTGATAATGCAATGGATGAAGCAGCAAATGGATATGCGGATACCGTAGAGGTTGTAATTTTTGAAGACGAGTCTGTTTCGGTAGAAGATAACGGACGAGGCATACCTACAGACATTCATCCAAAATATAAAATTAGTGGAATTGAGTTAGTATATACTAAATTACATGCAGGCGGAAAGTTTGTAAATAAGGACTATGTTTTTTCTGGTGGTTTACATGGAGTGGGCGCTGCTGTTACTAATGCGCTATCGAAGTGGTGTAAAGTTGAAGTTTATAGAGATAAAAAAGAATATTTCCAAGAATTTCATACATACAAGGAAAAAGATGTTTATCATAGTGGAGTTAGTAAGGGGCCAATTAAAGAAGTTGGAAAAACTAAGAAACGAGGAACAAAAGTTACATTTTTACCAGATTCGGATGTGTTTGGCGGTGCTAAACTGGATGGTACCCTAATAAGAAGACGCCTTAAGGAACTAGCATTTTTAAATAAAGGTGTCAAAATGATATTTGAAGATAAAAGAGAAGTTGACGAGGATGGTCAAGTTAAAAGAGTAGAATACTGTTTTAGGGGAGGTATAGCTGATTTTGTCAATAGCCTAAATGAAGCAAAGACAAGGCTTTCAGATAAGGTGGTTTATGTCAAAGGAGAAGCAGATCGATTTGAAGTTGAACTTGCATTTCAGTATAATGACTCTCCAATAGAAAACATAATCTCATATGTAAATAATATCCCCACCACCGAAGGCGGCACTCATGAAACGGGCTTTAAACAATCATTTACAAAATGTATGAATGATTATGTTAAGAAAGCTAATTTATTAAAAGCTAGAGATCCGCAATTAATTGGCGAAGATTACAGAGAGGGATTGACGGCGGTTTTGAGTTTAAAGATGCAAAATGTACAGTTTGAAGGACAAACGAAAGCCAAACTAGGCAATCCGGAGGTTAAGGGGCTAGTCGAAAGCATATTAAATGAAAAACTTTCCGAAGTTTTTGAAAATCCGAAATTTAAAGACATTCCTGCAATGATAGCTAAGGTCGGCATAAATGCTAGTAAAGTTAGAGATGCAGAGAAAAAGACCAAGGACGCAATGCGTGCTAAAAATGCAATGAGTGGTCAGGCTTTGGCGGGCAAGTTTAGTGCCTGTTCAAGTAAAAATCCCGAAATAAACGAATTGTTTATTGTAGAAGGAGACAGTGCGGGCGGCTCTGCAAAACAAGGAAGAGATAGAAACTTTCAAGCCGTTCTTCCTTTGAGAGGAAAGCCATTAAATACTGAAACTGCTAAAAAACATCAAGTTTTAGCAAATGAGGAGTTTAAAACACTAATTTATGCATTAGGTACAGACTTTGATACAAGTTTTAACATTGATAACTTGAAATATCATAAAATTATCATTTTAGCAGATGCTGATTATGATGGTGAACATATTAGAAGTTTGCTTTTAACATTTTTCTATCGCTATATGAAACAGTTAATAACAGAAGGACATATATATCTAGGTATGCCTCCTCTCTACAGGGTGGAGAAAAGAGGTGTTGTTCAGTACGCATACGATGATGAAGAATTAGACAAAATACTGGAAGAAAACAAAGGCAGAGATAAAATTAAACTACAAAGATACAAAGGTTTAGGTGAAATGTCGTATACACAACTTTGGGAAACTACATTAAACCCCAAAACAAGAACGTTACAAAGAGTGACAGTGGAAGATGCAGCTGAAGCTGATAGGATGATATCAATTTTAATGGGGGATGATTCGGGCCCGAGGAAAGAATACATCAGTGAAAATGCAAACTTTAATAGGGTAGATACTTTCGCAGAAAGGCTGGGAGGATAATAGATTATGACACGATTAAAAAGAGATAGAGATCAACTATCGTTTGATTTAGAACCTAATAATATAATTGAAGTTCCAATAGATGAAGCAATTCCCCGGTCTATGATGCTGTATTCTGAACACGTTATATTGGAAAGAGCACTTCCTAGGGTAGAAGATGGATTAAAACCAGTTCAGCGTAGAATACTATACACAATGTATGATTTAGGGATTAAACCTGATACGGATTATAAAAAATCAGCCAGAATTGTCGGTGACTGTTTGGGTAAATATCACCCTCACGGTGACCAATCTGTATATGATGCGATGGTTAGGTTAGGTCAAGATTTTAACATGCGAAATGTACTTGTGGATGGTCAGGGGAATTTTGGCTCTATAGACGGAGATTCCGCAGCAGCCATGAGGTATACCGAAGCAAGACTAGCTCCTCTTAGCATGGAGTTATTAAGGGATATAGATAAAAAAAGTATCATTGATTGGAAAAGAAATTTTGACGACACTTTGCAGGAGCCAGATGTTTTACCAGGAAGATTTCCAAATATTTTAGTTAATGGTTCTGATGGTATAGCAATTGGGCTAGCCACGAAAATTCCATCTCATAACCTAACAGAGGTGCTTGATGGATGCATTGCGATGATAGAAAGACCTAATATCAAGCTAGAAGAACTAATTGAAATAATTAAAGGGCCCGATTTTCCAACAGGTGGATTTTTAGTATCCAATGAAGAAATGATAAGTGCCTATGAGACCGGCAAAGGCAGGATTTTACTTAGAGGTAAGATGGAGATCGAAAATGCTGATGGTGGTAGGCAAAATATCATAATTTCAGAAATTCCATATCCTACCACAAAGGCAACGATTGTAAAAAGGATATATGATCTGAAAGGTAATAAAAAACATGGCTTCGATGATGTTGTCGACGTAGATGACGAGTCAGATAGAAAGGGTATGAGAATTGTGGTGCGTCTCAAGAAGGGTTCAGATGCCACTAAGATGTTAAATGCAATTTATAAAAACACCACAATGGAATGTTATTTCCATGCTAACATGGTTGCGATAGCAAGTGGCAGACCAAAACAAATGGGACTTATTCAAATACTAAAGTATTATCTCGAGTTCCAAAGAAAGGTAATATTAAGGCGCAGTCAGCATGATATTGGGGTAGCAAGGACAAGGGAACATATATTAGAAGGTTATCAAATAGTGTTTCCAGACATAGATGAAGTCATACGAATAATAAGGGCTTCATCCTCAAGAGCTGAGGCGAAAAAGGGGCTAAGAGAGAAATACGAACTGTCATCGGCTCAAGCAGATGCGGTATTGGCCATACCTCTAGGTAGTATAAACAAACTAGATGTTGAGAAGTTTATGGAAGAACTTGCAGCATTACAAAAACTGATAGCTAAATTGGCCAAAATTATTGGCTCTGTTAGAGAACAGGACAAAGTTATCATAGAGGAAATGAAGGAAATTCGCGATCGATATAGAACAAAACGCTTAACTACTATAATTAACGATGTTTCAGAAATTGATATTACTGCTTATGATCCTACCCAGAAAGCAAGTAGAAGATGTTATATTTCTATTGGTGCACTAGGTGACATTAAACAACTTTCGAGTAGAAACTATTTAACAGCAAATAGAGAAATTTCAGACAAGGGTTTTGAATCTATATCTAGAGAGGTTGTATTGNTGGAACCTGNCAGTGAAACGTTGATTTTTGGCAGTCTTGGAAATTGCTATAAATTAGACACCCAAAAAGTGCAAGAAAGGTTGTGGGACGAAAAAGGACAATCTTTGGAAGAAATATACGGAGAAGTCGGGAAGGGCGAAAAGGTAGTTAGTATGATTTCATACATGCCTGAAGACAATGATAAGCTAGATAAAGAAGTATTTACTTACACGAAAAATGGCATGGTGAAAAGAACTAGCTTTGAAAACTATATAGTGAATAGAGAGACATATCAGTATATGCGCCTTGCAGATGGAGATGAAGTAATCGGTGTTGAAATAGCATTACCTGATGCAACCATATTATATGTGTCTTCTGATGGGCAGTGTGTTAACTCTGAAACAAACGACATACCACTACAAGGACGTATCGCTGGCGGAGTCATTGTTATGAATATAAACGAAGGCGAAAGAGCGGTATATGCAGGACAAGCCGATGTAGAATATGGTTTTACAAATGATGGCGAAGCTGCATTTATGCCTTTAGGAGAAATTGTACTTGTTGCTGATAATGGAAAGGGAAAGCGAGTTATTGCTAGCGAATTTTATCCAATGAAGAGAAATAGAAAAGGGCTGAGAATTATGGATGTATATAATGAGTCCGCAAAGGTAATATTCGCAAGGAAGGTACTAGACAGTTTCGATGTGGTATTTGTTGATGAATATAACAATGTAAAATCAATTAATACTGAAGACATTAGAATTGAGGGAAAGGATACAAAAGGAAGCTTTTTAGTATCCGGAAGTAAGTTAAAAGCTGTTTTCGCGCATTACGAGGATATGACAGAATAGTTCATAATATAAATGTTTGAATAGAATGTTAATCAGTATAGGTTAGGAGAATATGAAACCGTTAGTAGCCATTGTAGGAAGACCAAATGTTGGTAAGTCAACATTTTTCAACAAGATTTCTAGGACTAGAGCCTCGTTGGTAATTAACCAACCTGGAGTAACTAGAGATAGAGTGTATGCCGATGCCGAGTGGTGTGGGTATGAATTTACTATGATTGATACGGGCGGTATTGAATCAAAAAGCCAAGATATAATGTGGCAACAAATTAGAAAACAAGCAGAGATTGCAATAGATATGTGTGATGTTATCGTGTTTATTGTAGACGGTAAAGAAGGGATTAATCCTGGCGACTACGATATTGCTGATTACATAAGGAAAACGCAAAAACCTATAGTTTTATTAGTTAACAAAATGGACGATATGGATATGATGAAAACCTATGAGTTTTATGCGTTAAACATTGGTACTCCTCAGCCGATATCGTCTGAACATAGTTTAGGGTTTGGAGATGCCCTAGATTGCATAGTTTCTCATTTTAAAGAATTAAAGCTTGCTGAGTATGACTCTGAGGATAGAATTAAAATTGCAATTGTAGGGAAGCCAAATGCTGGGAAATCTTCACTTCTAAATAAAATAATTGGTTATGAAAGAACAATTGTAACAGATATAGCAGGGACTACTAGAGATAATATTGACACTCCGTTCGACAGAGGCGAAAAGAAATACACACTAATAGACACTGCAGGAATTAGAAGAAAGGCAAAGGTTATAGAGGATTTAGAGTATTTTAGTGTTGTAAGAAGCATTTCAGCTATAAGAAGAGCTGATGTTGTTTTAATTGTAATAGATGGGAAAGAAGGATTAACGGAACAAGACGTAAGAATATGTGGACTTGCTCACGAGGCAGGAAAGCCAAGTGTTATTGTCGTTAATAAATGGGATATAGTAGATAAAACACATTCTATAACAGCAGATTATACTAGTGAATTATTAAGTCAACTTAAATTCATGAGTTACTTAAAAGTTACATTTGTAAGCGCATTGACGGGTAGGAACATTGAAAAATTGTTAGATACCGTGGACGAAGTGCTTGAAAATAGCCAAAGAATTATTCCAACTGGTATTTTAAACGATATTATAGGGGATGCTATTATGCTTAACCCTCCTCCTAATGATAAGGGGAAAAAGATTAGAATATCTTTTGTNAAACAAACACAAGCNTCCCCTCCCACGTTTTTAATATTTACAAGTGACCCAGAAAATTTACATTTTTCATATCTAAGATATTTGGAAAATCAAATTAGAAATGCATTCTGTTTTGATGGAACTCCGATTGTTTTAACGCTCAAGAAACAAGGTGATAACTAAATCTAGCTTTGATAGACAGGACAGTGCGTTTTTATTTAATTAAGATAATTTTATACTAGAAAAAGTTTACAAACATTTTACAAGGCCCCTTAATTAAACATTTTACAATATAATGTTATTAAGTTAACATGAGCATATAAAAATGGAGCATGATGTATGGAAAATATTATTGAGGTAAAGAATTTACACAAGTCATATGGCGAAGTAAAAGCAGTAAGAGGCATTGATTTTGAGGTAAAGAAGCAATCGTTTTTTGCTTTTTTAGGNCCTAATGGTGCTGGCAAGTCTACAACAATAGATATTTTATGTACTTTACTAGCTGCCGATGAAGGAGAAGTAATCATAGATGGTCATATTTTAGGAAATGCCGACAGAGAAATTAGGGAAACAATAGGCGTTGTTTTCCAGCATTCGGTGTTAGATGTAAAGTTGACAGTAAAAGAAAATCTTCAATGCAGAGGTTCAATGTATGGTCTTAAAAAGGCAGAATTAGACAAAAAGATAGGAGAGATTACCGATTTATTGAGACTGCACGACATTATTAAGAGACCATATGGTAAACTTTCCGGCGGGCAAAAAAGACGTTGTGATATTGCAAGGGCTTTATTATCAACACCTAAAATACTGTTTTTGGATGAGCCTACGACTGGATTGGATCCGCAATCAAGGAAAAGTATAGAGAATATAATACAAGTTTTAAAGGAAGAGCATGGGGTAACTATTTTCTTAACCACCCATTATATGGAAGAAGCAGCGGAAGCAGATAAAATATGCATTATTGATGATGGGAAAATAGTCGCACAAGGGTCTCCTGCTGAATTAAAAGGGAAATACTCATCAGATAAATTGATACTGTACTCCGATAATTTAGAAAAATTAGCATCTACTTCAACTAATTTATCGCTTGAGTATAAAGAGTCTGCTGGTAGGTTAATTATTGAGTTAGAGGAGACTTTTGATGCTATAGGACTAGTTGAAAAAGTAAAGGATGATATCATTAGTTTTGAGGTGAAACAAGGGTCGCTAGACGATGTGTTCATAAATATTACGGGCAAACAATTGAGGGATGATTTTGCAGTTGCGTCGGAAAATCTGGCGAAAGAGAAAAAACGGCTTGGTAATAAAAAGAAATAGTATTAACGTTTATGTAATAATTTCTTTAGGTACCAGATAAGCAAAAATATAGTTATAAACTAGAGGGAACATTTTAATGACAGGGTTAATTAATAGAAATTTAAAAATATATTTCAAAGATCCAATTGTAGTGTCAACGTCTCTTTTTGGCGCACTTATTGTTCTTGTNTTATATGTNTTGTTTTTAGCAGATGTTATGACGATAGGTATATCCGAATTCATGGGAGATGAAGCAAAGCCATTTGTTTTTACTTGGGTTTTTTCTGGAATGATTTCTATTGTGTCATTTACCTCGACATTTGGGGCATTCATTTCTATTGTTTCTGATAAAGTTCTCAAAATTGAAAAGGATATATTATCCTCTCCTCTTCCAAGATGGAAGATTAGTGGTGCATACTTGATAGCTGCGGTGGTAATAGGGATAATAATGAGTGTCGCTGTGTATGCTTTTGCGTTAGGTTACTTGGCAATAATTGGGGCGCCCGCAACAGCTTTTTCGTTTTCAATAATAATTAAAACTATTGGGCTTATTGTACTTTCAACGCTCTCAAATACAGCAATATTACTATGTCTAGCATTAGCAATAAAGACCACAAATGCATTTGCTGGACTTACTGCAATTTTTTCAGCGTCGCTTGGTTTTTTTACTGGCACATATGTGCAGATAGGTATAATGCCCAAAGTTGCTCAAGGTATGATAAAGCTTTTCCCTTTGTCACATTCTGCACTACTTCTTCGAAAAGTAATGTTACAACCATATTTTGATGGACCTGCCTTTGCTGGGGCTCCTGTAGAAGTTATAAACGAAGTTAAAGCGAATATGGGGTTTAATTTCATCGTAGGAGGCGAAATACTTCCCACATGGGTTAGTATTGTTGTAACGGTAGGTGTTTTTGCAATATTTTCAATTTTAGCAGTTGTAATTACCCTCAAGAAAAAGAAATGATTTTAAGATGAATATATGGCCTAAATGGCTATTATCAAGTCATTAATTAATTAGTTTGTGATGATGCAATACTCATTACTGAATCCTTGCTATTTAAACGTTTTTAAAGTATATTTGTTTACAATGACACATATAAATTAACTAAGGAGAAATATGTATAATAAACTATCAAATGCAGAATTAAAAAAAGAATTAGAAATTGTGAGAGCAGAGTATGCTGAGCTAAAAAATAAAAACTTAAAGCTTGATATGTCTAGAGGAAAGCCATCTAGTGAACAATTGGATATATGTTTAGGGCTGTTAGATGAAATTAATTCTAAAACAGAGTGGTGCGGTGTAGATTATCGTAACTATGGTATTAACGATGGGATTAAAGAAGTAAAACAACTATTTTGTGAGTTGCTAGAAATAACCCCTGAAGAGCTCATTGTTAGTGGGAACGCAAGTCTAATTTTAATGTACGATACATTACAAAGAGCTATGCAGTTTGGGGTTTTAGGAGAAAAGCCATGGAANAAGGTAGAAANTGTTAAATGGCTATGTCCAGTTCCAGGTTATGATAGGCATTTTGCAATAACTCAATTGTTTGGAATAGAGATGATTAATATTCCTATGGATGAAAATGGTCCAGATATGAATTTGATAGAAAAGCTAGTCAAAGATGAATGCGTCAAAGGTATTTGGTGTGTTCCCAAATATAGTAATCCTGGCGGTATTATTTATAGCGAGGAGGTAGTTAGGAGATTTGCTAGATTAAAGCCCGCAGCAAAGGATTTTAGAGTTTTTTGGGATAACGCATATATGGTTCACGGACTTTACGGGCAAGAAGAGATGCTAGATGTTTTTAATGAAGCTAAAAAATATGGAAATGAAGATTATTTTTACATTTTTGGTTCGACCTCCAAAGTAACATTCGCCGGAGCGGGGATTGCTTTTATGTATGGAAGCGCAAAGAATATGAATGCATTACGGAAATTAATAGGTATTCAGACAATTGGGCCAGACAAGATAGCCCAGCTTGCACATGCTAAGTTTTTAAAGACAAAAGAAGGGGTTTTGAATATTATGGAAAAACATGCTGATATTTTACGCCCGAAGTTTGAAAAGGTTTTGGATATTTTAGAAAGTTCTCTTAAGCCTGCTGGTATAGCAACTTGGACAAAACCGACAGGTGGATATTTTATTTCTGTAAACGTTGCAAAAGGAACTGCTAAAGAAACTGTGCGGTTAGCAAAAGAACTAGGCGTTATTTTTACTGGCGCAGGCGCTACGTTCCCATACGGACTTGATCCTAATGATGAAAATATAAGAATAGCACCATCTCTGCCTCCTTTAAAAGAACTAATGGATGCAACCTCTGTGTTTTGTACTTGCGCAAAACTTGCATACTTAGAAAAGAAAGTAGGGAACTAGATATAGTTGTATATTTAGATGGCTAACATCAATATAACAAAAAAATCGCACTTTTATATGTGCGATTTTTGTTTACTATAAAAATAGGTGCGCAGTACTAATAATTAGTTCCTTTTGCTGAGTAGTTCGGGCTTTCTCTTGTTATTGTAATATCGTGTGGGTGGCTTTCAATGAGAGAGGCGTTTGTTATTTTAATGAATTTAGAAGTGGTTCTTAGTTCCTCAATGGTTTTTTTGCCACAATATCCCATTCCTGATCTAATTCCGCCGACAAGCTGGAATATAACATCTGAAACAGAGCCGCGGAAAGGCACTCTGCCTTCGACTCCTTCAGGGACAAGTTTTTTAGCATCATCTTGGAAATATCTATCCTTACTTCCTGCTTCCATAGCGCTAATTGAACCCATGCCTCTATAAACTTTGAAACTTCTACCTTGATAGATTTCAAGCTCGCCTGGACTTTCTTGCGTGCCGGCAACTAGGCTACCTATCATAATGGCGTTTGCACCCGCTGCAAGACCCTTTACAATGTCTCCGGAGTATTTAACTCCACCGTCACCTATGATGGTCTTACCTAGCTTATCTGCCATTTCAGCACAATTCATAATTGCAGATATTTGGGGAACGCCCATGCCTGCTATAACGCGAGTGGTGCAAATAGATCCAGGTCCCATACCTACTTTGATAACATCAGCACCATTGTCTATTAAAGCTTTTGTTCCTTCAGGTGTTGCTACGTTTCCTGCGATTAATGGGACGTTAGGAAATGCTGCTTTGATTTTTTGAACGTAATCTATTACTCGTTTTGTGTGACCATGAGCTGTGTCTATTGCTATTATGTCCACTTTAGCTTTAACGAGTTCAGCTACTCTTTCCATAGTGTCACCCGCAATTCCAACAGCTGCGCCAGCGAGTAGTCTGCCTTTACTATCTTTGGCAGAGTTAGGGAATTGAATTGCCTTTTCAATATCTTTAATAGTTATGAGCCCTTTGAGATTACCTTCACTATCTACAAGAGGAAGTTTCTCAATGCGGTATTTACCAAGTATTTGCTTGGCTTCATCCAGTGTAGTACCAACAGGAGCGGTTACTAATCTTTCTTTGGTCATAACATTATCAATCGGCTGGTCGAAGTTGGTTTCAAAACGCAAGTCTCGATTTGTTAAAATACCGACTAGTTTTGTGCCTCTTGTTATTGGCACTCCGCTAATTTTATACCTACTCATTAATGCTAAGGCATCCGAAACCTTATGTTCAGGAGACAAAAAGAAAGGGTCAGTGATAACGCCGTGCTCGCTTCTTTTTACCTTGTCTACTTGGCTTGCTTGCTCCTCTATAGATAGGTTCTTATGTAGTATTCCCAGACCACCTTCTCTAGCCATAGCGATGGCCATACGATGTTCTGTTACTGTATCCATCGCTGCGGAAATGAGAGGAATGTTTAATACAACTCCTTCCGTGAGTTTGGTTTTTAGACTCACATCTTTTGGTAGCATATCTGAATACTCAGGTATTAGCAAAACATCATCAAAAGTTAATCCTTCGCTTATAATTTTAGACATAGCTTTCTCCTCAATTTTGTTAAATATTTGTTTTAACTATTATATAGTTAGGTTATTGGTGTGTCAATCAATAAGAACGTAAAGGGCTTTTTTGATGCATTTATTTTTATGATGGTTCAACGTTAAAAATTCACCTTGAAATTGAGGGAAGTTATAACAATTGTATGTTTGCGTTTACAGTGCCCGTGCATTATAATAGTAATGTATTTTTTACAATCAGTAGGAGAGGTTCAATATGAGCTTAGTGGGAACAATTAGTAGAGGAATTAAGGCTCCGATTTTTAGAAAAGGTGATGATTTGATAAAAATGGTGCCNGACTGCGTTATAAATGCCGCAAATAAATCTAATTTTGAAATTAGAAACAACGATGTCATTGGAATAACTGAAGCTATAGTAGCAAGAGCTCAAGGTAATTACGCTACAGTCGAGCAGATTTCAAAGGATGTTANTAATAAGTTTGGGGATAAAGAAGTTGGTCTTATTTTTCCGATACTTTCCCGTAATAGATTTGCGTTACTGTTAAAAGGAATTGCAATGGGGGTAAAAAAACTATACATAGTTCTTACTTATCCTCAAGATGAAGTAGGTAATCCTCTTATTTCTCCTAATTTAATCGATGAAAAGGGTGTAAATCCTTTTTCTGATACTTTTACAGAACTTGCTTTTAGAGCCAAGTTTGGGAAGATTGAACATCCTTTTACTGGTATCGATTACATTAAGTTATATAAAGAAATCGCTGGCGAAAATTGTGAAATAATTCTTTCAAATAGGATAGAAACAATTTTAGATTATACCCCTTACGTAATAAACGCTGATATTCATACTAGAAAAAGAACCAAGAGAATTTTGTTAGAAAAAGGTGCAAAAATCGTAATAGGGCTTGAAGATATTTTAAANGAGAGTGTAGACGGTAGCGGGTATAATGAAAAATATGGATTGCTCGGCAGCAATTTAGCAACCGAAAATAGTGTAAAACTATTTCCTAGAGGTGGAGATGAGATCGTAAACGGCATAAAAGAACAAATGTTGATAAGAACAGGTAAAAAGGTGGAAGTTCTTATTTACGGAGATGGTGCTTTTAAAGATCCCGTAGGAGGTATTTGGGAATTAGCAGATCCAGTGGTAGCACCAAGCTATACGTCTGGACTAGAAGGGCGACCGAGTGAAGTGAAGCTTAAGTACATAGCTGATAATATGTTGACAAAAGATTGTGCTGAAGATGAATTAAAGAAAATAATCAAAGAAAACAAAGCCCATCATGATGACAATCTGGCACTTGGAACGACTCCAAGGCGGCTTACGGATTTACTGGGTTCGCTTTGTGACCTAACTAGTGGTAGTGGGGATAAAGGGACTCCAATAGTATTAGTGCAAGGGTATTTTGACGATTATTCTACGGAATAGCCTAGTATTACAGTATTGAATTTACAAAGCATTATTGTTTGAAAATGAAAAAATTTTGAGTTATACCGTACGGTATTGTAAAAAAAATAAAAGGTATTAGGTGAGAAATGAAAGTTAACTATAAGGAAATTGTAAAGAAGCTAACATTAGAGGAAAAAGCTGCTCTTTGTTCAGGAGTGACTAATTGGAAGACGACTCCAATAGACAGGTTGGGAATCCCTAGTGTATATATGTCAGACGGCCCTCATGGTGTGAGGCGTGAAATTGTTCAAGCTCAAATAAATAATATTCATACCGCGTCAATACCTTCAACATGTTTTCCTACGGCAGTTACGCTTGCTTCGAGTTGGGATCGGAAATTAATGTATGAAATTGGAGAGGCTTTAGCAGAGGAAGCTAAGGAATTAGAGGTCAGTACACTCCTAGGTCCGGGCATAAACATTAAGCGAAATCCACTTTGTGGTAGAAATTTTGAATATTTTTCTGAAGATCCTTACCTAACGGGTGAATTATCTGTGGCGTATACAAAAGGTATACAAGATAATGATGTGGGTGTGTCAGTCAAGCATTATGCAGTCAATTCTCAAGAATATATGAGACTTAGTTCCTCTAGCGAAGTAGATGAAAGGGCTCTAAGAGAAATTTATTTATATCCATTTGAAAAAACAGTCAAAGAAGCTGACCCTTATACGATAATGTGTTCATACAACAGAGTAAACGGAGAGTATGCATCGCAACATAAAGAGTTGTTGCATAGCATATTAAAAGAGGAATGGGGGTTTAAAGGTATAGTTATATCTGATTGGGGCGCAGTTGATGATAGAGTTAAGGGGGTTGATGCGGGACTGCATTTAGAGATGCCCTCTTCAAACGGTATTAGAGATCAATGGATTGTAGATGCAGTCAGAGAAGGTAAGTTAGACGAGGCTAGATTAGATGAAATTATTCTTGAATTGTTGGAATACATTTACAAATGTGACAGCAATATGAGGAAAGTTAAAGGGACAAAAGCAGATTATGAAAAGAATCATCTTCTTGCCAAGAGGGCTTCCGAAGAAGGTAGCGTTTTGTTGAAAAATGAAGATGGTATATTGCCTCTTAAGAATATGTCATCAATCGCAGTTGTTGGTGAACTTGCTGATAAAATTCGCATTCAAGGTACGGGAAGTAGTAAATTACAACCCAAAAATGAAGTTAGTTTTTTAGAAGCACTCGATAATGCTGGTGTTGATTATAAGTATGCAAGAGGATATAACGCAAAAACTTTTACGGATAAAGCGAGTAAAAAGATGATTAAAGAAGCAGTCAAAGTAGCTGCTGAAAGTGATAATGTTATATTATTTATTGGGCTTACCGAACCGTTCGAATCGGAAGGTTTTGATAGAGAAAAGTTAGACATGCCTAAAGCTCATTACGACTTAATTGATGAGATTTACAAGGTTAATAAAAACATTATCGCAGTATTAGTTGGTGGCTCACCAGTTGTGATACACAATCTCGATAAGCTGAAGGCGCTCTTAAACATATATTTGACGGGCGAAGCTGGTGGAGAGGCTACTTTAGATATTATATCTGGCAAGGTAAATCCGTCAGGCAAACTGGCAGAAACATTTCCAATATCATTAGACAGCATATTATCAACTAAATATTTTGCAAAAGACATTGCAGAATATAGGGAAAGTATATTTGTTGGATATCGCTATTTTGATTCTGCCAAAAAGAAAGTTGCCTTTCCATTTGGCTACGGTCTATCATACACGAATTTTGAGTATTCAAACCTACGCATATCAGCTGATAAAATTAACGAAAATGATGTCTTAACAGTTAGTTATGATGTTAAAAATATAGGCAAAGTAAAAGGGAAAGAGGTTTGCCAACTTTATATTAAAGATAAAGAAAGTACAATATATGTAGCCGACAAAGAATTAAAANGTTTTGAAAAAATTGAACTAAAACCAGGTGAAACTAAAACTATAGAACATACTTTAACCAAACGTTCTTTTGCTTTTTATAACGTAAACAATAAAGATTTTGAAGTGGAAAGCGGCGAGTTTGATATTTTAATAGGTAGTTCATCTAGAGATATAAAACTGCAAAAAACAATCTTTGTAGAAGGTACAGCCACCAATATTTCAGATTATAGAAAAGATGCTCCATCTTACTATAACATGGTAGACAGGGTTGAAGTGCCCCAATGTGAATTTGAGGCTGTACTAGGAAGAAAGGTTCCAGTACATATAAAACCTAAAAAAGGCGAGTTTACTTTCAATACATGTGTCGGCGACTTCGGTGCAACTTGGTTTTCACGTCTCATGAAGCGTATAGCGGGCCGGGCTCATTTATTTATGCTGCCCAAAGATAGCGGGGATAGCGAAAGACAAATGGTAAAAAAAGCTGCGGCAACGATGCCTATTCGTAATTTCTTCGCTATGGCAAATGGTGTCATTAGTTATGAAACGACGGAAGGTTTTATAGAAATGTTAAACGGGAAGTTTTTTAAAGGGCTGAAAAAAGCACTTAAGGGATTTAGGACTAATGACCCGATGCGAAAGATAAAGCAATATCCAATAGATAAAAACTAATAAACGAAAAGCTTGCTCCGGCAGGCTTTTTTAGAAATGTACAACGGATATAAAATCCTAATAAGAAATACTAAATCATACAGTTTTTTACTACTTTTTAGTATGGTATAATGATAAGAAGAAAACACATTTCTGTAATTATTCTTTATAGAGATAAGTGTAGAATGTGTTAGTGTTTTAGTGAGTAAACAGAAATGGCGGAAATAATTGAGTTAGTGGTTGCATCAAACAATAAAAACAAATTAAGAGAATTTAAGGAAGTTCTGGGCAATAAGTTTAAACTCACTTCATTAGATGAGAATAATATTCATATTGAGATAGAAGAAAGCGGCAATACTTTTTATGAGAATGCTTTGATTAAAGCTAAAACAGTAGCAGAGTTATGTAATAAACCAGCGATAGCAGATGATAGCGGGCTGGTAGTAGATTCGCTTAATGGACTTCCTGGCATCAATTCAGCAAGATATGCGGGAGAAAATGCAAGTGACGAAATGAATAGGCGATACTTACTTAAAAACATGCATGGTATAAAAGATAGAAGTGCTCATTTTTTGGCGTGTATCGTGGTATACTATCCCAGTGGTGATATTATTACTTCTGAAGGAAAGGTTATGGGTGAAATTCTTTGCGAGGAAAGAGGTAGCAATGGCTTTGGCTACGATTCGATATTTTATAGTTACGAG
>JGI24710J26742_10000938_pt1 | contig 27176 bp, 20 predicted proteins | sample BioPla2DNA2_FD_26742 | JGI IMG/M metagenome (IMG submission 26742)
GACTTTGAAGCATAAAGCAGCTGAGCATAGATTCCATCGGGATCGCGTTTAAAGCTGGGCTTGTTATGAACTGTTTCAAGGTCGACTAAAATAATATCAGCACGTTTGCCAGGTTCCAAGGAGCCCGTAATCTTGTCGAGATGAACAGCCTTAGCTCCGCCTCTTGTTGCCATATAGATTACGGTTTTTGCGGGAAGGGATGTGGGGTCTTGTGTTTTAAGCTTTGATAAGAAGGCTGTAAGGCGCATTTCTTCAAACATATCCAAGTCGTTGTTAGATGAAGGGCCATCAGTGCCTATACCAACATTAACTCCCAGTTTAACCATTTTGTCTATGGGAGCAGCACCAGAAGCAAGCTTCATATTAGAAGAAGGATTATGTACAGCACCAGATTTATATTTAGCCAAATCTCTTATTTCACCTTCGTCTATATGAACAAGGTGTGCTCCTATGAGTTTGGTTTGAAGGAGATTTTGATTTTTAATATAGGGAATTACCGGCATTCCGTATTGTTTTCTGAGATTGGAAACTTCATTTTCTGTTTCAGCCAAGTGAATTACCAGAGGAACGTCATATTTGCGTGCCAAAGCTGCACATTCCTGCAATATTTGCGGATTGGTAGTGTAAGGGGCGTGGGGAGCTACTGCAGGCACTATGAGCGGATGATTTTCAAACTCTTTGATAAACGCTTCAGTTCGCTGCAAGCCTTCTTCATAGGAGTTGGCGTCTGCAACGGGGAACATAATAACTGTTTCGCCACAAATAGCTCTCATACCTGCTTTGGCTGTTTCCCTGGCAATCTCTTCTTCGAAATAATACATATCTACAAAAGTAGTGGTTCCAGAGCGAATCATTTCCGCACAGGCAATTCTGGTACCCAGTTTTACCATTTCGCGGGAAACGAATTCTTTTTCAACAGGCATAATGTAGCCCATCAGCCAGACGTCTAAACGCAAGTCATCAGAAAGACCGCGAAGCATTGTCATAGGGACGTGAGTATGGCCGTTAATAAGGCCTGGCATTAGCACTCTTTTTCCGCAGTCGAAATTTTCTTTTGCTTCGTAGCTTGAACGAATATCTTTTTCATCGCCTACAGCTACTATTTTATCGCCATCTACGGCAACCGCGCCAGTCGGATACTGTTGAAAATCTTTGTTTATCGTTAAAACATGAGCATTGTATAAAATCTTGTCGATTTTTTTCATATATTACCTTTCCTTAGTTGTTAGTTGCACTGCTTTTGCTTAGAATAGCAGGATGATTGAATAAAATCTATATTTAATGTAAAATTATTTAGGCAAAACAGGAGGATACCTTTTGCAGCGACCGACAAAAGAGAGTTCGCTTATTGCTGATTTAAATGCTCCAATAAGCTCTTTTCGCGTTTTCGCGCTAGAAGAAATTATCCGCAGTGGCAAATCAGTTGAACTTCTTGAAGCTCTAAAGAAAGTATCACAAACAGAAACAGTTCCAGAATGCCAACTTCTAATAAAACACGCCTTGCAGGCTGTATCATCTCGACTAGAAGGCAATTCTGCAAAACCTGCTGCCCTCAAGAACTTTGAAGCGGAAAGCTTTCTGAATACTTGGCGTTCAGCAGGAGACGAAGAGAAAATGTCTATCCTCTCTTCTTTGCCGACTGTTCTCCCTAAAAATCTCAAAGCATTGGGGCCTGAACTTATTAAAGGCTCTGAGCCTGTTATAGCGGCAAGAATTATAAGAACCTTCAGCAGAGGCTGGCCAAAGGAAGATTTCGCTATTGTCGCAGAAGCTGTCTCATCTGAAAGCTTAGTTCTTAAACTCGCAGCTTTGCGAACCGTTTTGCATCTTGCTCCAGAATCCATAGAGAAGAAGCTTCCTCCGCTGCTGACTTCATCTGACCCCCAAGTAAAAGCCTTGGCGATCAGGGTGTTAGCTAAAATAGATGAAAAAGAGGCCGTAGCTCACCTTTCCGGCATGCTTTTTTCAGCTGATCAAAACATAAGGCTGGCAGGCATAACCCATTGTCCATTTTTACCTTTTGAAGCTGTTAAAAGCCTTCTTTTAAAATATCTCTCTGCTGAAACTCACATGGATCTTATTGAAAGAGCAGGATGGATTATTGAAACAAACCCGGATATTCAGATCCCCTTTAAGCTTTATGAAATAATGGAGCGCTCACCTGCTAAAAAGGCGAATGCGGTAAAAAGCATACTGCAAAACTCCGTTGAACTTGTAAAGCGTTCAGGTATTTTAGGAGATAAGTTTGACGCTTATAAAGCAAAGCTGAATCAATGGCTTACTCACAGAGCTTCTCTGCGTTTTGTTAATAATATTTTCAGAAGAATTGAATCTGAATATCCTGATATATCTGCACAAACAGATGCCGCAATTAAGAGCAATCTAAAAAACCCCACGATAATGAAAGCCTTTGAGCAGGCTATGGATTGGCCTGTTTCAGACAAAGTCAAGGCAATAACGAGAAGCTATCTTGACCGCTTTGCTCTGTCCGCATCTTCAAGCCAAAAAACATTCCCTGAGCACCAAGAGAGTCCATATGCCTTCGCTTCTGACTCCTCGGTTCCTCTTTCGTTTCAAAAGTCATCTGAACAAATCAAAAGTCTATGTCGCTTTTTGGAAATGGGCGATAAAGAAGCCTTGGCTGCTCTTTCTTATGAAGATTTCAAAGATAATGAAGCTTTGTGCAGAGAACGCCTTCACCAAGGCGCGTTTACTGTTTCTGCCCAAACTCTGCTTTTCGCTAGCTTAACAAACTTGAAATACGAAGGTTTCACACAGGAAGCTTTGCAAGGAGCCTATAACGGCGATAATGACCTCGCAAACGCCGCATTGCGTTATTTAGCGACAGTAGATCCGGAAGCTATTATGCCTATGTCAGACTCAATGATCGCATCGGGCGATCCTGAAAAAGTCTCCTTAGCTTTTGTTGTATTGAAAAATACTGACTATAACAAAGCATTTAACAAGCTTGCTGTCATGATTAATAACAGAGAACGCCAAAAACAGCTTACGGCTCTTGATGTAATGGAGCATTTTGACTTTTCCCTCATCAAGGACATGCTGGCTTCCTGTTTGTCTCGAACCAATGATATTGAGATTTTAGAATTAGGATTAAGGCATTTTGCAGCAAACCCATCCGTAGACAACCTTTATACTCTATATAAGATTGAACGCGGGAAACATGGGCATGCCAAAGATGCCGTTAAATCTGTTCGAAATGCTTCTTTGACAGATGCCATGCAATTCCAAGAGTTTAATCCTGACGACTTTTCTGATGACGCTCTAGAAAAGGCGTGGCAAAATGAAATTCAACAACGTCAAGCTCAGAAGCCTGCTTATGCTTTTGTTCCTCCCGAGGAACAGGAAGTTTCTTCTAAAGCTCAACTTGCCGCTATTTACGAATGGATGAAGGAAACTGTATCAACGCGTCCAAAAACCGTTATGGCTATAATGGCAATCTTGACGGCACTTGCTTATGGTTATGTTTCTATGGTCACCCCAAAGCAAAATTTTGAGACAAAAGGCGGAGCAGTGCTTTCTCAACAATCAGAAATAACTGCCACAGCAAAAGAGAAAATTGGCAACTATATAATTATGGAAGCTGAAGACGGCACTCGAATAGCTGTGAATCCCTCAGCTGATCTTTACTTGGAGCCGCAGATAGGCAGCAAAGTAATCTTATCCTATACTCCTTTCAGACGCGACAGTGATGGTATAATACACGCCAGAATCCAAAGAATGGAAATCAACCAGCAATAGAGGGTTCGCCTTGGATGTTTAAAAAAAGTTCAAAAGAACTGAGAATAAACAGAGATTCTCAGATAATGTATCGCTTGAGTCTAGGTGATCCCAAAGCTGCCGAAGAGTTAGTAGACCTTTATTTGCCGCAGCTGTTAGGCTTTTTCAGATATTTGCGGGTTTCTGAAAATGACGTGGATGATCTTGTTCAAGAGACCTTCATTAAAGTCTTCAAAGGATTGGACAAATTTGACTCCTCTAGGCCTTTCGCACCTTGGCTAATGCGAGTAGCTAAAAATACAATGATAGATAAGACCAGACAAAATCAAAGAAGCTTGGAAACCCCTGTTGAACCTGAGGATATGAGCAGGATTCAGAGCACAGGTTCTGCGGAAGACGAAGCTATAAGCGCAATAACAGTAGAAGAGTTTTTAAAAAGACTCGATCCTGACGAAAGATTTTTGCTTGAAATGAGGTTGATAAACGGTCTCAGTTTTCTTGAAATAGCAGAGTTGACTGATGTTATCGAAAGCACTCTTCGCAGCAGGTTCAGCAGGCTTATGGCGAAACTCCGCACTGGAAAATACAGTGGATAGTGTTCTAGGGATTATGAATAGTGCGCTACCCTTATTTTTAGCTTTGCTAAAAAATCTTTTGCCTATATAACAGACAAAGAATATTCTGAACTTTGAGGAACTTTAATAACAGGAGTTATTATGAAAAAAATTACATTTTGTTTACTTCTTTCAAGCTTGTTACTTTGTTCAGAGATGAATGCAATTGCCTCTGGGCACAGAAATCAGAAGGGCAAGACCACCAAGACGACCGATGTTGGGAAGACCACAGGCATCGGAAAAACTACTAAAACGACTGATGCAGGGAAAACCACAGGCATCGGAAAAACAACTAAAACCACTGATTCTGTGATACAGAACAAAGCTGCAGATTTAAAAAACAAGTTTGACAACTTGGGAAAAAAGAATGCTAAATTTGCTGCTTTGAAAGCAAAAATTGCCGATTATCAAAAAGCAAAGACAACAGGCAACGACAGTCAGTACAAAACAACTAAGACTGCACTTCAAGAGCAATGGAAAAGTCTTTCTCCTGACGAACGAAAAACTTTGGGACAACAAATTCCACAGCTAAATGCCCGCATGAACAGATTGCAAAACGAAACAAGAACCACAGACAAAACCACTGATAGAACCACAGACAAAACCACTGATAGAACCACCAACAGAACTACTGACAGGACAACAAATAAAACAACTGGTCTAATGAAAAAGATCGATACCGACACACTTGTTCTGGATTTTCTTGAAGGCTTACAATAAAACTATTTTGAGTAATTTTTGAGAGTCGATCTCCAGAAAACAATATAATTAGCTTAAAATAAAAAGCCGTCTTCTTGTTTATGGAAGACGGCTTTTTCTATTTCCGATTCTATTGTTTTCCTGCGGGCATTCTATATTTATAAAGAAAGAAGCTAGGCACAGGGAGTCCGGAGCAGCAAAAACCATTAAGAAGTAATTTTTTTAATTATCTCCAGCGACAACTGTACGCAGTTCACTGTTTTTTTAGGCTTTTTGTAAAAAGTCTTCTTCAGATTTATCTTGAAGCCTTGGCGGCTAGAGGGTATATTATACAGGTAAAATAAAGACAGGGCACTCACAGCACAATCATGGAATTTACATACAAAGATTACGTTCTTGATGATTTTCAGATCAAAGCAATAGCAGAGATCGAAAACGGACACTCTCTAGTTTTGTCGGCTCCGACAGGTTCAGGCAAAACACTCGTTGCAGAATACCTCATAGACAAGGTATTGCAAGGCAATAAACGAATTATTTACACTTCCCCTATAAAAGCTCTTTCAAACCAGAAATATAGAGACTTTTCAGCTCTGTATGGCGACAAAGTTGGAATACTCACAGGTGACGTAGTCATAAACCGTGACGCTCAAGCTTTGATAGTTACTACAGAAGTTTATCGCAATATGGCGATAGAGGACCCTGACGCGATTAAAGATGTTTCCTACGTAGTCTTTGACGAGATTCACTATCTTGGCGACATAGAGCGAGGAACTGTATGGGAAGAATCCATAATTTTTTCGCCAAAAACAGTCAGATTCTTGGCTCTGTCTGCGACTATACCCAACTATCAAGAACTGGCCAACTGGATAGAATCAGTTATACAACATCAGGTAAAAGCTATTCACTCAGCAAAAAGAGCTGTGCCGCTCTCTTTTATGTTTTATCACAATAAACGCTTGATGACTTTCAAGGATTTGAAACGCTCAGCAGGAAGAAATGCGGATAAGGCGGCAAGTAAATTAAAGCGGACTAAATTCGAAGAGCACAGGCACTTTGAAATAATCAAACAACTCAGAAACAAAGATGCCCTGCCGCTTTTGTATTTTGTCTTCTCAAGAGCATTGGCCGACAAATTGGCAAAAATAACATCTGAACGCCTTTGTTTGACTACTCCTGAAGAGCAGGAAATAATAGAACGCATGGCCGATGAGTGTATAGAAAAGTATGATCTCGCAGGTTTTGACACAGCTCAGAGCATAAAAAAAGAGCTTTTGAGAGGTGTCGGCAGACACCATGCAGGTTTATTGCCGCAGCTCAAAGAACTTATAGAAATTCTGTTTGCTAAACGTATTATAAAAGTTCTGTTTGTAACAGAAACCTTTGCTGTAGGTGTAAACATGCCTGCTAGAAGTGTCGCTTATGATGCCTTGAAGAAATTTGACGGCAGAAGTTTCAGACAAATGACTTCCCTAGAATTCACCCAAATCTCGGGAAGAGCTGGCCGCAGAGGTATTGACAAAGTCGGAAATGTCATAGTTCCTTATTTGCCTTTCGATACTGAGCTGAAGGAACTGCAAAAGCTTGTTTACGGGGATATTGAACCTTTGATGAGCCGTTTTGACCTTTCTTTCAACAGTGTTTTGAACCTCTATGCAGGTCACAAAAACGAAGAAGTCCGAACTATTCTGAAAAAAAATTTTGCTCAGTTCCAAGCAAACAAAGCTTTGCCGCCCTTGGGAGCTAAAATAGCTAAAATTCGCTCTGACATGGAGAATGTTCAGCACAGATGTACAGAGAAAGAGAACGACTTTGAAGAGTTTATAAAGTTTCACAGAAAGAAAGAACAACGCCTTGACACTCTGAACAAACAGCTCGACAACGTTCGCTTCGGCTTGAAACGAAATGCCGACCCGAAAGAAAGAGAAAAGGTCTACAAAGAGTTTGATGCCAAAGCTGCCAAAATTCGAGAAGAAGAAAACAGTTATATTTGCGGGCGCTGTAAAAGCAAAAAACGTTGTATTTCTAATGCTTTCCAGCATTCTAAGCTAGAGAGAAAACTTGAGCATTGGCAAACGCAATTTGAAAGCCAAGAAGAGCTGCACCTGCCTATTTACGAAGAAAAACTTCGTATATTGAGACGATTGGGCTATATTGATGATAAGGGTTTGTTGCCGAGAGGCGAAATAGCTTCTAAAATTCACTCCCAAGAAATAGCTGTTACGGAACTCTATTTCGAAGGCTACTTTCATGAAGCCACAATTCATGAACTTAACGCTCTTTGCCTTGCTCTTACTTTTGAATATAGACGCAGAGGTCCTCAAAATGGTCAAGAAAACTCATCGAGGAGAAAGAACGCTTTGCCGCCGAAAATAAGAAGCGCGGCCGGTTTTATCAAGAGTCTTGGCAGAAGACATTCTTTCATAAATCCTCTTGAAACAGTTTTGACTGGGGTAATAATAGCCTGGAGCGAAGGCGCTGACTTTGAGACTATCACAGAGATGACAGATGTTCCCGAAGGTGACTTGATAAGGGCTTTCAGGCAGGTTATAGACATGCTTAGACAAATCAGAGAAGCAATCTACGACAAAGACCCTATTTTGAGAGACAAAATAGGCGATGCTCTCCTGTGCATAAACAGAGACATAGTTTTGGCAACTGAATTGAGAGATTGACAGATGGAAGCCAAATCAGGCATCAGAGTGACATTTTCGCCGGAAGAAACAAAGACAGTCGCAGCCGAACTGGCATTGCTTATCAAAACGCCTCTCGTTTTGATGCGAGGCAATCTGGGTTCAGGAAAAACAGTTTTTGCGACGGGCTTCGCAGAAGGACTCGGCATAAAAGCGTTTGTATCCAGCCCTTCCTATACCATAATGAATGAGTATAGGGATAATGAAAAGACTATGTACCATTTAGACCTTTATAGAATAGACTCGCTGGAAGAGGTTGTGGATATAGGTCTTTATGACATAATAAAACAGAATATTCCTTGCGTGGTCGAATGGTCAGAAAAGCTCAAAGAACTCGAAACTCTGCCGCATTTGTCAGTAACCATCGATTCTTGTCCTGATTCAAAGGAAAACTGTCGTATAATCTCATGGAAAGCTAAGGAGGCGTAAAATGAAATATTTATACCTGGACGCTTCTGACATGAATGAGACTGTTCTTCAAGCAGCTAATGAAAAACAAATTTTTCATGAAAGTTTCAAAACCGAGAGAGACTTGGCCTCCAAATTGCCCTCTCTTATTGATTTTATATTGGAAAAAGCTGAGCTTTCAAAAAAAGATTTAGATTGTCTTGCTATCTGTGCTGGCCCTGGAAGTCTTACAGGCTTGCGAGTCGCCATGTCCTTTTTCCGGCTTGTCGCTTTTGCAGGCTCTTACAAGCTGGTTTCCTTGAATTTATTTGAGCTTATACGAGAAAGTATGCGTCTGAAAGGCGAAAAGGGCGAAGTTTCCATTATTTTGCCTACCCTTATAAATTCAGCTTTTGCTATCACCTGCAACTTAGAAGAGGACGAAAAACTGCAACAACCACGTCTGATACAGCTTTCTGAGGCAAAGGATTTGCTTGGCAAAAAAGTCGGAATGGCATGTGCTGCAGATATAGCCGAAGAGATTTGCATTGCTCCCGAAGCTATAGACACAATAATAAAGAAAAAGTATGAGACAGCCGCAAGCGACTTTAAGGATATTTTAAAGGTTTTGCCTATGTACATAATCCCTTCTCAAGCAGAAAGAAAACTGGAGGCTATCAAATGAAGATACTCGGTATTGAGTCTTCTTGTGATGATACTTCTGTAGCCATCGTTGAGGACGGGGTTCGTATACTTGGCAGCAAAATTTCATCCCAGATCGAAATTCATAGAAGATTTGGAGGAGTTGTTCCTGAAGTAGCCTCCAGAAAACATCTTGAAGCTTTGTTACCCATTCTCAAAGAAGTTTTGGAAGAAGCTTCTTTGGAACTTAGCGACATTGATTTGTTTGCATCCACAGCAGGACCTGGACTAATAGGTCCTCTTTTGGTAGGACTTTCCGCAGCAAAAGCCGCAGCTTGGTTTTTCGGCAAACCTTTTCTTCCTGTACATCATCTGGAAGCTCATTTGACTGCAGCTTTCTTGAGCAATGAGCGTTTGCCTTCCTACCCTTTCATAGGTATAATAATATCTGGAGGACATTCCAGTCTGGTATTGGCTAAAGCCCCAAGAAACTATGAAATTCTTGCCAGAACCATAGATGACGCTCCTGGAGAACTATACGATAAAATAGCCCGATATTTGGGTCTTGGTTATCCAGGCGGTCCAGTGATTCAGAAAATAGCAGAGAACGGCGATTCTGAGCGCTACAGCTTGCCTGAACCTCTCAAGAATGACTATGCCCGTTTCAGCTTCAGCGGTCTAAAAACTGCGGTAATACGTTTAGCTGAAAAAGAAAAAAACAATCTGTCAGTTCCTGATCTTTGTGCATCTCTTCAGAAAACAGTCGCAGAAGTCATAGGTTTAAAATTGGAGCATGCTCTTCAAAACAATAGCGTGAAAACTCTTGCTATCGCAGGCGGAGTCGCAGCCAATGTAGCTGTAAGAGCTAAAGCTGATGAGCTTTCCAGAAGATACGGACTTGACCTTTATATGCCAAGCCTGAAACTCTGCACGGACAATGCTGCAATGGTGGCAGCTCACGCTTATCTTATCAAGGATTCGGCTAATCCTGAAACCTTGAACGCAGGAGCCGTTTCAAGCATAGAACTTGGCTCAGACTGGAATTAACATGATATGGCTAAAATTCAGGTTTTAAAAGACGAACTTATTTCTCAAATAGCTGCGGGCGAAATAGTTGAACGCCCCGCATCAGTTGTAAAAGAGCTAATCGATAATGCTATTGATGCTGGAGCCACGCAGATTTCAGTAGAAATAAAAGAAGGCGGACAGCGTCTCATAGAAGTAGCCGACAATGGTTGCGGTATGGCCAGAGAAGATGCGATTTTGGCCTTTATTCCGCATGCGACAAGCAAACTCAGAAGCATTCAGGATCTCGAAAAAGTTGCTACATTAGGCTTCAGAGGAGAAGCTTTGCCCACAATAGCTTCTGTCTCAAGAGTCGAGCTCATCACCAAGTCACCTGATGAAGAACTGGCTACTAAAATTCTTGTTGAAGGCGGTAATTTCTCAGGAGCTGAAGATTTTTCCTTTCCAGAAGGAACGAGAATACAGGTTAAAAACCTGTTTTACAATGTGCCAGCCAGAAGAAAATTTCTTAAATCTGTCGGAAGTGAAACAGCTGCTATTTCAGATATAGTTTGCCACTATATGATGGCTTATCCGGAAATAGCCTTCAAATTTACAAAAAACAATAATCATATCGCTACTTCCCCAGGCTCAGGCAACCTCATGGACGCTATTGTGGTAGTGCACGGAGAAGAGACAGCAGCCTCTTTGTTGCAGTTGAAGCCGCTTCCATCTTCTCGCGGTATAACTGTAACTGGCTATATTTCACCGCCTAATCGTCCCAAACCAGCTCAGCGCTATGTCACTGCCATAGTTAACCGAAGAGTTGTATCTTCCAAGCTGATAATGCAAGCCGTGAGAAAAGCTACAGCAGCTTTTTTCCCGGTTGGCAAGTATCCTGTTTTGATAATGGATATACGCTTGGATCCGGAAATGCTGGATGTAAATGTGCATCCGCAAAAAACTGAAGTCAAATTCAAAGATGAACGACAAATATTCTCTGCAATATGGCAAGTTGTACAGTCGACGCTCTCTGGTCTAAAAATCTTAGAAGCGCCAGAGCCTCAAAACTTCGCCAGCTTTAATCCATCTGAAAATGAAGACGACGAGCCGGCAAGAGCCTATTCCCTCTCACAGCCGGGAGGAGGTCATCAGACTCTATTTACTCCGCCTCCGTCTGAATACAGAGATTTTTCTTTTAGCAATACTCAGCAGACACAGACAATCTCTAGAGGCACTGAAGTTCTCTATAATGTCGGCGATACTGACAGCGAAGCCTTTCATACAGGAGCAAGAGCTGCAGCTGGCACCGCTTCCCTAGAACCTGTAACAGCTTTGAGCAATCCCGTACTTCTTGCCCAGCTCAAAAACACATACCTGCTCGGCGAAGATGATAATGGGCTCTTCATAGTAGATCAGCATGTGGCTCATGAACGGGTTTTATTCGATCAGCTTGTAGAGACCTATAAAGACATGCCTGTAACTCCTCAACCTTTGCTCTTTCCGATACATCTTAAGCTATTGCCTTCTGAGCGTATGATAGTCTCAGAACATCTTCAAGAACTGAAAGACTTAGGTTTTACAATACAACAGGAGGAAGACATGCAGTATTATGCTGTTTCAGTTCCATCTGCTTCTAAAAAGACCTCAGACACTGCGAATATTCAAAATGTATTATCGGGAATATTAGACGGCTGGGAAGGGAGAAGCTTTGAAGAAACCAAAACTGACCTGCTTAAGATGATGGCCTGTAAAGCAGCTGTCAAAGCTGGAGATAGTTTGACACCCCCTGAATGGAACAGTCTTCTTTTACAACTTTTGAGTACTCAAAACCCTTTCACCTGTCCTCATGGCAGGCCAATAGTTTTACGGCTTCCTACTAAGAACATAGAAGCAGCTTTTTTGAGGATCTGAGAACTTGTCTAATTCTTTAATAGCAGCTGTTCTAGGCCCCACCGCTTCAGGCAAGTCCAAAATTGCTTTGCAGATTGCCAAGGAGTTTAACGGCGTAATAATTAACTGCGATTCCAGACAGCTTTACCAAGAAATGTTTATAGGTACAGCTTCCCCTACAGAGGGAGATAAAAAGATTGTTCCTCATAAACTTTTTAACTTTGTCCAACTTGATAGCGATTTTAGCGGCGCTGATTATGCCGCTAATGCAAAAATAGCTATAGAAAAAGCTCAGAAAGAGAATAAACTGCCTGTTTTATGTGGAGGCACAGGTTTTTACTACGACTTGCTGGCCGAAGGCCAAGGTGTTGCAGGCAAGGATGAACTTTTGAATCAAAAATTGCAAGAAATATATGCTGAAAAGGGTTTGAACCACATAGTAGAAATGCTTGGTGAAAAAGACCCTGAAGCCTTAAGTATAGTCGATTTGCAAAATCCGCGCAGAGTTCTTAGAGCTTTAGAAATAGTTATAACTACAGGGAAACCTTTTTCACACAATGTTCAAAATAAAATAAAGTTTTTTCCCGATGCAGATTTTTGTCCTTTTGTTTTGAAAATGGATAGACAACTTTTGCGCGAAAGGATAAAAATAAGGATAGACCAGATGTTTGAAATGGGTTTGAAGACAGAAGCAGAAAGTCTTTTTAAAAAATATCCGGATTCTAAAACCTTTGCAAGCACTATAGGTTACCAGGAATTTATTCCCCATTTCAAAGGGGATTGTGATTTGGATGAAGTAAAGCAAAGAATAGGATTTTCTACAGGACAATATGCTAAAAGGCAGGAGACTTGGTTTAAAAAAAGACCTTCTGATGCAATAACATTTAATGCTGAAGATAAAGAGATTTTTTCAAAAATATCCTCTATTTTATCAAAAAAATTAAAATAAACATTCCAAAAGGTCAATTATATTCCCGAGTGTGCCGATATCCCTAATAACTCGTAATCTAAGACCACATTTGGAGGCCAAAATTGAAGGAACCTACTGATCTTCAAATCAGTGCGGGAGTCCGAAGAGAGCTCTCAGGCAGACGTGTTGACCTGAACTCCATTAAAATTGCAATAAAATCCGGAAAGGTAACTTTATCCGGAAAATTGAATTTTGTCGGGCTTGAAAAAACGCTGGAAGAAACCGCCATAGAACTTAAGTTCATTGAATCAGGACTTAAGATGGTGCGAGGCGTTAAAGCGCTGCAGTTTGAGCTGGAAAACTGGAAAAAGAATTCCGCAGGAATTTGGGAATCAACTCTTGCTATTAAAGGCGAGGATGCCGCTATTTCAGGCGATGGTGTAACATGTGGAGAATGTGGTTACGAAATACGCTTTTGTCCCTGCTGTGGCAAACCTCTTTTTGGTTCTGGAGACAGAACTTCTTCCAAGGCTTTTTCAGGAAGCTTTAAGCAAGATCGTCTGAAGAGAAAGGCTTTTAACCCGCCTCCGATTAAAGCCGTACCCAGAAAAGTATCTGCAACCCCTCTTTTTGAAGACAAAAAAGAAAAACAGTCCACAGAAATCAAAGCTGTGCCTGTCTCTCCAACAATAGAAAAGAAGAAGGCTCCAGAACAAAAAATTCCAATAGAATCAATTTCAGATGTGCCTAAGGCAATAAAAGAACCGCAAGTTGAATCTCTTGCAAAAACTTCTAAAGAAACTTTAGAGGAGAAAAAAATCTCTAAAAAATCTGAAAATCTTTTGTCAGAGATACCGAATATGGACGAACTGTCTTCTGCAGAATCCATACCGGAATGGGAAACACCAGAAATAGCTTTGCCGTCAGATCAAGAAGTTTCAGAACTGGAACTTCCTGAGTTTGACTTGGATATTCAAAACAAAGCAGCTGAGCGCCCTAAAGGTGACTTTTCTCATGTAAGCCCTGCTGCAATTGATTCTGATAAAATAAAAAAAGAAAAAGAACCTGTAAAGCCCTCTAAAACAGCTAACTTGCCCAAGATTAGCATTCAACCTACATTTGATGAAGCTGTTGCAGACGGTACTTTTGATTTGGGTATTCCGCAATTTCCTGCTGAACCTGCTTCTGAAATTTCAGATCCCCCAGCTTTTGACTTGGGTTTAGACAGTCCTCCTCCTTTTGAAGAACCTCCAACGGATGTTTTTGAAATGCCGGAGCTGGGACTGGATCCTTTTTCCAAGCCTCAGCCGCCTAAAGCTCCTCATCCCACAGTAGAAGCTCCGACATCTATGGATGGCGGATTTGAATTAGGAATGGGGCAACCTCCCGAAATACCTTCCGATGACATGCTTAACTTGCCCGATCCCTTTGCGGGAATAGATGTTAACATGGACATACCAATGGAAGATCCGTTTGCCGGTTCACCTGCTGATGATCTTTTCGGCTCTTTCTTGTCTGACTCAAACCAAGATCCTTTCATGGACGAGCAACAACCAACAGCTCCGCAAAAGCCGAATATGCCTTCTTCTGCCGCTCCCCACTCAGGCAAGTCTGCTGTGCCTCCATTAAAAGCTGGCACTGCTCATACGCCTGTGACAGCGAAGCCTCAGGCTCAGGCTCCAGGCAAACAGCCCGAAGCTATGCCAGATCCCTTTGCGGATATATTCGCTGATCCCGTGTCTGCTGAAGGTTTAGACTTCGGCGACATAGACTTGCCTCCAGAAATATCTCCTGAACCATCCTTCGGTGATTTGCAATCTCCGCAACCTCATGGAGGAACGCAAAAGCCTCCCGCAGCAGATCCTTTTGCAGAGCTTTTTGCAGAAATCGAAGGAATGGATCTGAAAGAAGAAGAACCGCAAGATGATGCCTTTGGTTCTTTCCAAAATTGGGATACACCTCCCTCACAACCTTCTGTTCAGCCGCCTGCCGGAGGGGCGCCTAAGACATCAAGCAAGGCTCCTCCTGATCCTGGGCAGCCTAAAGATCCTTTCGATTTCAATTTGGATGACTTCGACTTGGATAACTTCAAATTCTAAGCTAGCGGTCTCTAACATCTAAATATTTATTACTGGGTACAATTTTTCTATCCACAGATGGACACAGATACTTAAGGAAAGGGAGTAGGGGTTAGGGGGTAGGGAGTAGCAAAAGCAAAACAAAGAAATAGGACAGAAACTGCAGAAAATACTAAAACATTTATTTCTAATTTATACTTTTTAATTTCTAATTTATTCTACTACCGCATAATCACAATTTTTGTCCTAGCCGCTGATTAAGGACAAGTGCTTAAAATCCTGTCTTTAATGCTATAATTGGAGTATGAAAAAGAAAATACTCTTGATTCCTCTTTGCTTACTGACCCTTTCTCTTTCGCAGTCTCTTCTGCATGCCTCTTCTGCTAAAAAGAGCAAGTTGCCTCCCGAATTGGCAATATTCAACGAAGCTGATGGAAGCATAAAGCCTGCCTATATAAACAAAATGCTGCGGGAATATCAAATTAGTTCTCTTAAAGAGCAAGAAGAAGTTATAAAAGAATTCGCAAAGGTTCTGCGTAAAGATCCTGAAAATCCAGATGCTAATGAGGCCTATGCAAAAATGCTGAAAGATAATGGCCGAGACAGTCTTGCTTTGAAACACTTCTCCAAAGCTTTGGAAAGAAGTCGAAATCCTTTGCGAATCCATCTTAATATGGCTGAAATCTATGAGAAAAGCGGAAAAACTTCGGACGCGGATCTTCATTATACTGCCGCTTTGCAGATTTCACCTGAAAATCCAGATGCTTTGTCTTTCAAAGGCCGCAAGGCACTTACTGAACAAGATCCCGATTCAGCTATAAAATACCTGGAAAAAGCAAAGAGACAAAAACCGGAAAATTTGGAGCTATTGCTGGCTCTTGGTGATGCTTATTCGCTTAACAAATACTATTCAGCCGCATTGCCAAATTACGAAAGAGCAAGCCTCTTGAAACAGAATGATCCAGATATTTTAGAGAAACTTGCTAAGCTTTATGCTGCAATCGGTCGTTCAGACAAAGCTCAAGAATATCTGAATCTTTTCAATCAATATTCCAGCAAAAGCAGAAAGGCAGAAAGTGCAGACAACTATGCTCTTGCCCGTCTTCTGGCAAAATCAGGTAAATATGAAGAAGCTGCGGAGGAATACAGAAAACTGATAAAACTGGCAGAAGAACCTTCAATTGGCTGGTTCGAGCTTGGAGAACTCCATTTAAGTTACAGCAATGAAAAAGAAGCGGAAAAAGCCTATAAAAGTGCACTAAAGGCTGATCCTAAAATGGGAGCTGCACTTTTGAAATTGGCAGAAATGGATTTGCAAAATAACCGTGAAAAACAATATATAGCTAAACTGGAAGATCTTAAGAAAATTAAAGATTATAGGGAAAAAGCTCAAGAACTTCTTGATAACTATAAAGAAGAGAAAGTCCATCGACAACAAACTGAAACCATGAATGCTCTTTACGACTCTTCGACTCCTGACAGCAGACGAGAAGAAATTCTATTGGAACTCTATGATAAAGACAAACAAAGTGCCGAATCAGCCGAGAATCTGCTCAATTATTACCTTGAACGCGGATATTATGAAGAGGCTATTAGATGGAGTAACCGTTATCATACTCTCACAAATGCTCCAGATTCATACAAGAAAAGCAAGGCAGCTGAGCTGAAAAGAAAACTTCAGCAGGCTGACGATGAACTTTACAACGGCAAAAAACCTAAAAGTGCCAGCGAACTCATGCAGGTAGCACGTTCTTCTGACGTGGACAGACAAGTAGAAAAGGCACTAGAACTGCTTTCTAAGACAAAGGAATATAAAGACGATAAATGGGTTTTAGAGAAGAGACTCGATTTTTATTATGAGCGAGGCAATACAAGAGAAGCCAACAAAGTGATAAATAGGCTTAAAAAGCTTGGATATATATCAGACAGCGAATCAAAAGATATGAAGCGCAGACTGAAAGAACGCTAAGATTTTTAAACCTTGCTTAAAAATCAGTTCCGCGTGGCGAGTGGAGCGTGGCGAGAACTCCGAGGGAGTAGGGGTTAGGGCGTAGGGAGTAGCAAACAACCAGACTCAATCGCTAAACCAATAACTACTTTGAGCCGCTAATAACTATGTGTTGTTTTTGTCCTTTCTATCCACTACCCACTGTTGTTAGGTATCTGTCCTTAATCAGAGACTAGGTCAAAAATTGTGATTATGCAGTAGCAGAAGGCAATTTTTGACCATTTTTGTCCTCATCAGTGTGAATCTGTGTCTATCTGTGGACACAAAAAAATGTACCCGTTAGAACAACATTAGGCCCAACAAACTACTAGTGCTTTGTTTTCTCTAAAAGTTTAGTGTTAAGTATATTTGTGTGGGGTTTTGTTCTCTGTTTTTCCAATCTTAATCTTTCGAGCATTTATGAGCTTCTTAAAGCAGTTGTTAGCTGTAATGTAGAGTTGAAAAGTATTTCACTACCCCCTACGCCCTACTCCCTACTCCCTATAGTGCGGCTGCTGCATCATCTAAGCATGAATAGATTGCTGACTGGCTTGGCATTAAATAGGTAACTTTTAATGGAAATGCAGCACTAGTGCCCTGTCTGCCGCTTCGAGAGTCAAGTCTATATCATTCTTTGTGTGAGCTGCTGATATAAACATGGCTTCAAACTGTGAAGGAGCCAAATAAACGCCATTTTCGAGCATTTTTTTGAACCAAGCTGCAAAAAGTTTTGTGTCAGATGTTTTAGCGTCAGCATAATTTTTAATTTCTTTTTCTTTCGAAAAGAAAATAGTCATCATAGAGCCGAAGGAATTAATCTTCAGAGGCAAATTTCGGTGTTTGGCTATAGCTTCTATACCGTTTTTTAAGGTCTCAGCAGTTGTAAGCAATTTCACATAGAAGTTTTTATCAGCCTTGATCTTGTTGAGAGTGGCTATTCCTGCGGCAACCGCAATAGGATTGCCAGAAAGGGTGCCAGCTTGATAAACAGGTCCATCAGGAGCAATCATAGCAAGAATTTCTTTTTTTCCGCCATAAACAGCAAGCGGCATTCCGCCTCCGACAATTTTGCCAAGACAGGTTATGTCAGGTGTTATAGCTTTAAGAGTTGAAACTCCGCCATAGCAGGCTCTAAATCCAGTCATCACCTCATCAAAAATCAATAGAGCTTTATTTTCTTTAGTTATTTTTCTAAGTGCTTCAAGGTAACCATCCTCTGGAAGAACTACACCCATATTGCCGCAAACAGGTTCTATAATTATTCCGGCTATTTGGTCTGTATGCTCAGCAAAGCATTTTTTAACAGCTTCTATGTCATTAAATGGCACAACTAAGGTATTATTAACTATTCCTGCGGGTATGCCAGCAGAATCTGGAGTTCCGAAAGTGGCGACTCCTGAACCTGCTGAGGCCAAAAGAGAATCTGAATGTCCGTGATAAGCCCCGTCTATTTTGATTATCAAAGGCTTGCCAGTATAACCTCTCATAAGACGGACTGCCGACATGGTTGCTTCAGTGCCTGAGCTTACAAAACGCATTCTCTCCATATGAGGGAAAGCTTCTTTGATTAAGTTGGCCAATTCTGTTTCTTGAGTTGTAGGCGCTCCAAAACTCAAGCCATTTGAAAGTTTCTTTTGAACAGCTTCTATAACAGTTTCGTCGGCATGTCCGAGAATAGCGGGACCCCAAGAACCAACGTAGTCTATGTATTCCCTTCCATCGCTATCTACAATTTTACTTTTATAAGCTTTTTGGATAAATAGAGGATCCATCCCCACAGATTTAAACGCTCTTACTGGACTGTTTACCCCGCCCGGAAAACACTTTTGAGCTTCAAATAAATTTTTGTTCATAGTTTATCTCACTTAAAATACTTCATGGAGGTTTTCTTAAGTTCTTTAAGGGTTTCCATGACTTTGTACGGACACTCGGGAAAACGCTCGGACAAAGATTTGATAATGTTTTCCAACTCTTCTCTGTCGCTGGCATGAATCATTGTGAAAATATTATAAATCCAGCCTTCGGGACATTCCCGGTCGTAGCAGTGTGATATATTTTGTATCTCCGCAGCAGCTTCTCCGAAGCTGTCTACCTTATCAGGAGGAACACTCCAAGCTGTCAGGGCGTTCATACCAAAACCTGTGAGAGCAGGTCTTACACCAATGCCCACTCTCCTGATTATGCCATCTTCTTTGGCTTTTGCAATTATTGCGATTACTTCTTCTTCAGTTAAACCTGTTTTAACTGCGATTCTTTTGAAGGGACGAGTTTCTATTTTAAAATTGTTCTGAAACTCTTTTAAAACCTTTTCTGTTCTTTCGTCTATAATTTTCATGCTGGATTCACTTTTATTTTAAATGTTTTTTTGCTTTTGAAAGAGAGAATCTCATCTATTGCGAGTTCCTTTTTGATCGCTTCAATTATTTCTTCAGCTCGTTTTTCATTTGGAGTCATGAGAGTGAACCAAATATTAGGTTCACCGGCTCTTAAGTAGTTATGTGTAATTTCGTCATATTTATTTATAGCATTCGCTGCTGCTTCTATTTTGTCTTCAGGAACATTAATAGCCATCAATTGTCCTGAATAGCCAAGTTTTGCAGAGTTGAAGTAAGGACCGACATAGCGAATTTTTCCATCTTGCATCATCTTGACTACGCGTGAAATTACCGAGACTTCGTCCATCCAAAGAAAATCGCCTATTCTTTTGTATGGCTTTGGCACAATCGGAAAATCGTCCTGCATCATGCGTAATATTTCTTTATCTTTTTCGTCCATTTTTCATTCCTTATAAAAAACAGTGAACAGGGATTAGTGAAGAGTGGAAATGTTTGAACCCAACACAATATCTGGGAAACATTTCCACTTGCCATTGTACAATAAATACCTATTTGCCCTTAATCAAAAAAACTAGACAAAAAGGGTATTTATATTCTTAAGAGTTTCTAAGGATAATTAACATGACTTTTACAGCTATTTGTTCAATACAGCTAAAACCTTTAGCACTTTTTATCGCTAAAGATTTTCACTGTCTACTATCCGCTGCCACTCATCACTATGCGGCAAGATAACTGTTATCAAAGATTATCTTGTTTAGTTAGACAAACTTTTAGGCAGCTTTTTGCTGTTAGCCAGCACAAACGTTATTTTCCTTCGAAAACTATTTCGTAGACATCAAGAGCTATTTGAAGTTCTTCATTGGTTGGAACTGTCATTACAAGGATTTTTGACTCAGGTTTACTTATGACAGCTTCAGTACCACGCAAGCCTTCATTTTTATCCAGATCCAGTACAATACCAAGAGACTCCATGTTTTCACAAATCATTCTTCTGGATATGCCATCATTTTCACCTATGCCGCCTGTAAAGACAATAACATCGGTTTTGCCTAACGCTGCCATATAACTGCCCAGATATTTTTTCACTCTGTAAACAAACATATCAAGGGCTAGCTGAGCATCTTTATTGCCTTTTTCTGCCGCATCTTCAATGTCTCTCATATCGTTTGTAAGACATGAAATTCCCAAAAGACCGCTTTTTTTGTTCATTATGTTGTCAAGCTCAGCTGCAGTAAAGCCATGCTTTGCCAAATAAGGCAAAATTGCCGGGTCTATATCGCCGCAGCGTGTGCCCATCATTAGACCTTCAAGCGGGGTTAGTCCCATGGAAGTATCAAAAACTTTGCCGCCTTTTACAGCAGCTAATGAGGAGCCATTGCCAAGGTGGCAGGTGATCATGTTTAGGTCTTTCGGATCTTTTTTTAGTATTTCAGCTGTTCGTTTTGAAACGAACTTATGACTTGTGCCGTGAAAACCATAGCGCCTTATGCCGTATTTCTTATAATATTCCTTTGGAAGCGGATACATGTAAACATGAGGTGGCATTGTGTGGTGAAAAGCAGTGTCAAAAACAGCCACTTGCGGCACGCCTGGAAGTCTTTTCTGTGCTTCTCTGATACCTATAAGGTTCGGCGGATTATGCAAGGGTCCCCAAGCAACGGCTTCTTCTATATGTTTTATTACATCATCTGTAACAAGCATGGATTCAATACACTTGGAACCGCCATGCAGAACCCTGTGTCCTACGGCTTTGATTTCAGAAGTGTCTTTGATTATGCCCGAATCTTTATCAGACATAAGTTTCAGAGCCTCGTTCATAGCTACCTTATGGTCAGGGAAAGGCATTTCATAAGATACTTTTTTTTCTCCGCAGGTTTGAGTTATCTTGCCCATGGATGTGCCTATTCGCTCAACTAAGCCTTTTCCGAGTCGTTTGCGCTCAGGCATTTGCATCAATTCGTATTTGAGAGATGAACTTCCGCTGTTTAGTATCAATATAATTTTACCCACGCTTGAAATCTCCTTGATGTCAGGTTTTCTTTGCTAGTAATTACCATGTTTTTACATGCAAAGCCAACTAAATATTGATATAAAGCCGGAAAAGCACAAAATAAATTAAATAAAATAAGAAAATAGCGATGAGTGGCGGGTTTCAGTAAATTAAAAATTTCAATGTGTAAATTTTTAATTAGTTTCAAGTGTTTAATGTAAGTAAAAGCACTTTAAGTGCCGCCACTATCCGCAGTTCACTGTTTTATGAGTTGAAACGTTCAAGTGCCAAATCGATAAGCTGTGTTATCAAGTCTTTGTAAGTAATGCCTGAGGCCTCAATTAATTTTGGATACATGCTTATATCCGTGAAACCAGGCAAAGTATTTACTTCGTTTAAATAGACCTTGCCGCTTGTTTTGTCTACAAAGAAGTCCACTCTGGTCATTCCGCTGCAGTCAATCGCTTTGTATGCTTTCACGGCATTGGTTTTTAATAATTCTATAGTATCTTTAGGCAAATCCGCAGGGATAGTCAGAATAGAAGCTCCATCTACGTATTTGGCGTTATAATCATAGAATTCGTTTGAAGGCACTATTTCTCCGGGCAAGGAGGCCACAGGATATTCATTTCCTAATACAGAGACTTCAATCTCTCTGGCATTAACAGCTTCTTCAACGAGAACCTTTCTGTCATATTTAAATGCAACTTCAATTGCTTCTTTCAAAGAATCTCTTTTTTTGGCTTTGCTGATTCCGACAGAAGAACCTGAATTAACTGGTTTCACGAAAAAAGGATATCCCAGTTCTTTTTCAATTCGATCCATTAGACCCTCTGGATCTTTTTTCCAACCTGCTTTTCTAATTTCGACATATGGAACAACATCTATTCCGGCATGTTCAAACAGCTTTTTGGCTACAGTTTTATCCATCCCTATAGATGAAGCCAGAACGCCACAGCCCACATAAGGAAGCTGAGCCAACTCCAGAGCGCCCTGCAAGGTTCCGTCTTCCCCGAATGTACCATGAATAAGCGGAAAGAAAACATCTATTTTTAAGAAGCTGTTGTCATGATTGGCTATTAGCCCTTTAACTTCAGGATCAAAACTTAGAAAAACAGGCTTTGCTCCATAACCAGGTTTAACTTCTTTGTCAGCCAAATAATGCTTCATTATTTCTTTGGAAGGGGATGCAAGCCAAGCACCCTTTTTTGTTACTCCGATAGGTATAAATTCAAACTTTTCAGAGTCAGCTGCGTTTATAACTGAGTTGGCGGACACTATAGAAACTTCATGCTCAAATGATTTTCCGCCGAATATTATTCCAACTCTAAGCTTTGGATTAGTCTGCATATAAAAGGTTCTCCTTATTATTCTTTGCAGATCTTATCGGCATTTTAGAGACACACCTATAGAAAAATCAGGTTGAAAAATAACGGATCTCTAAAAAGAGAAAAAGCCGCATAAAGCGGCTTTGTATTTTTTAAAAAAAACTCGTTATCTACATCTGTTTCAGAAAATGCGCTTTTTCAAGTTTTGTGTTTTTGCCAGTTTCGATAAGCTCCAGCATTCACTGGTGCCGTCAGAGCAAGTCAGAAAGATTCTTCAGAGCTTCTCCTGCGTCGCGAAGACACTTAGACGCTTCATGAGCGGCTTTCCGCCAGTAAAGAAGTCCTCCTGAACCGTAATTGTATGTATAAAAATACTTCCTAAGATTTGATGCTATATGCGTAAGAGTTCTAACAGCATTATTCAAAGACACATCTTCAGGTACATCCAGTTTCTCTATATAGTGTGCTGTCTGCACAGCTATGAAAGAAAGGGTGTGGTGAGTTCGTATCCAATAAACAGTATCTCCAACACCTTTACTGCTCTGATTGATATGCAATGCTGCCATAACCCTTGTCAATCCTTTCAAGACAGGAGTTGCATCCTTGGGCCAATTAGCGGGCAAGAGCTTTTTAATTAGATACCAAATATCGTTCCCCGCACCTGTAACAACTTTATACAGATAAATTGCAGCATCTTTCCAATAAACTTTATTGCCGATAAGAGCATCGTGCTGTTTCAGAGCATTGGAAATATTTGCTTCAACTTTGGAAAAAGCGGAGTATAAAACGGGATCTGTTTTATCCTTATATTTTTCAAGGATATCTCTAATCTGAGCTGCCGCAAATCGTCCCTGAGCAGCGACAAGATCATAGGTGCGTTTCCAATAGAGGTTCTTGTTATAACCGTACCCGTTAGGATTAACTTTTTCGCCATCTATCATCAGTCCCCTCAGAAAATAACCAATAAAATCCATCTGATAGGCAAATTCAGCAGCATATCCTTTATCTATCAACAAAGGCTTTTCTTCTTTTCTTTCAAAGCTGCCGTCCAAACTGTGAATGTTGTGGAAGGTCTCTCTTACCTTGGCTCTTTTGGCAAGATATTCCTCGTACTGTTTAACAAACTGCACAATCTCCAGACTGGATTCTATTTGTTCGCAATCATCAGGCTCCATAAGCCATTCAACAGTGAAGATTTCTTCAGAATTATCCTGAGCAATTGCAGGAAAACTGGAAACAAAAAGCACAAGAACAGAAAGACCGAGAAGGAAAAAAACTCTCAAGCTTCTTATCATGTGTTACCTCCTTATAACTCTTATAGCATTACAACAAAAAAAACAGAGAAAAGATAAATAGATAGATGCTTTATTTCAGTTTTATAATTCTCTCTATCAGCCCCGGAACATCTGTTTTTGATCCACTGGATAAAAAAGGTTCGTGTTTTTATGTGTTTCGTGGTAAAAGATTCTGGAAAAGCAGAAAGCGGCAACAATAAATTGAAACTGACACATAAACAAATCGCAGAATCGGCCCTATTTTTAGCTATAGCACTGGCTCTGTCGCAAATTAAGGCTTTTCAAATGCCGCAAGGCGGTTCAGTTTCTTTGATTCCGATTCCTGTAATCATTCTGGCAGCAAGACACGGTTTCAAACTCGGACTTTTATCCAGCCTTATTTTAGGCGGGATCTTAATGATGATATCAACACACCGTCTGGTAAATGTCCCACAGTTTTTGTTGGATTATCCTGTAGCCTATATGTTTTTAGCTTTGGCAGGTCTGTCAGAATTCACCTCAGCAAAAAAAGCTTCAGTGATCACTATAGCAACCTGTTTATTACGGCTGATTCCTCATACAGCTGCAGGAATGCTGATCCTCTATACATCATCATGGACAGCCGCATTCTGGGGCAGTTTCGCGTACAATCTGTCTCACGTGCTCCCGGAAAGTATCGTTTGCAGTATAATTATTTACTTTTTATATAAAACAGACGAAAACCTTCTAAAAAGACAAAAAGCCGCATAAAGCGGCCATGTTGTCAGCCTTACGCTGTTGCTTCAGCAGGTCTGGGGGGCTTTATATAAGCTTCGGCTTTTCCGCTGCCCAGACAGCGAGTGCAAACATAACCACGTACTGGTTTGCCGTCGATCAAAACTCTTTTTCTCTGGAGGTTTAAATTCCAGCGTTTTTTGGTGCGGCGGTGCGAGTGGCTGAGTTGATAACCCATGTGGGGTCTTCTATCGCATACCATGCATGTTTTAGACATTTCATAACCTCCATTGCAGGTGAGTAAACATAATAACATAAAGAAATATTTTTTGCAACAAGGGAGTACAGGGAAAAGAGAGAATCTCTTTTAGAATTCGCAGTGCGTTCAAAATTATAGAGTGTTTAATAAAATATAAAAAGTAGAGTGTAAACTCTATAAATCTGCAGAAAATACAAAATTAATAATCTTCTGCAGATGGAAGAAACACAGATAATAATAAACATTCATAACTATTTAAACAAAAGATTTCAGCCTTTATATAAAGCCTCTCTAAAAAAGAAATAGCAATGTGCCGATAAATTCGAAAACGGAGGCGCCATGCACAAAAGAAAGTTGGTATTTTTCACGATTCTCTTAATAGCTTCATTCAGTCTGTTTACATCAGGCTGTACATCTCCTGCCAAAAAGCCTGTAAATCCGCTTGCTCCTAGTGCGGATGATGGGATTAGAACTCCTTCGCCTAACAATCAAAGTGACAATTCTTCCTCGGAAGTAAGACTTAAACCAGCTGTACATATTGTTACTGAGCTTTCCGCTATTGAAGCCGGAACAGAGGTAGAACTCATAGCTGACGCTATAGACCCGGCAGGCGGAGCTGTTAAGGTATACTGGGAAGCTAGCATGGGAGAAATCAGAGACACATGGGGCTCTTCAGCTCTTTGGGCCACACCTATGAAAAGCGGCGAAGCAGAAATTAAATGCACTGCGGTTGATGCCAGAGGCGAAAAGTCGGAAGCTTTCCTTAAAGTCAAAGTTATAGCCAACAGGACTTACAAAGTCACAGTGCTTTCTGAGAAAAGAAGCATGATAACTTCCACTGTTTACAATGGCAATGATCCTTATATTCCTGCAAGCAATGTAAAGGTGGAAATACCTGCAGTTGGCAAGATAGCTGTCACAAACACAGAAGGAATTGCAGAAATCAATGTGCCTTCTGATTATCTGCAACAGGAAGCTGAAGTTATAATTTCTTTTGGAAACAGGAAAGTAACTTATGATGCAAAGCTTCACAAGTCTGATTTTCGCCAAACAGAAGATGAAGTTATACTCTCTCCTTCTTATGATTTTTTGGATGTAGCTATGGCAAAAGGCGATTCATTCATTCTTCCTGATGCGCAGATATATGTTAAAGCTCTCGAAACAATAGGCGCTATAGAAGCTCCTCTTAAAGAGGTCAAGGTTGAAAGTCCTATGGATAAGGCTTTTACCGATATGGACGCCAAAGCTTCTCTGATGGGCGGGTTGAGCGACGGGGCTACTCCTCTCAACTTTTATAAGCTTGGATATGAAGAAGTAAGAAACTGCAGCGTTCCAATAAAATACGGTTCTGTTACTCTTGTAACAGCTAAAATGATACCGCTGGGTTCCTATTCTCATAGTGAAGCCGTAATCTCTTCTTTAAAGCCTTTTAACGGACAGCAAAAAATACCTGTGACAACTTCTTTTGAGATAACCTTCGCTCAGCCCATGGACTCTTCAAGACTATTTGAGAGTTTCTCTTTGACGGTTGAAAACAAAACTCTTAATAAAAAGACTATTATAACTCAAGCAAATATAGCAGAACATTTTACCGTGATAGAAAAGCCGAACAACACATTTATCATTACGCCTGTTAAAAAGCTTTTTCCTGACAGCGTTTATTCACTTTTCTTACAAGAGTGGACAGCAAGAGCTTTTGACGGACGTCTTTTGAAAGACTATTCAGGGCTGTACCGTGAATTCAAAACCGATTCAGATCCAATGCCAAGACTGGTCGAACAAGGACCGGCTGCGGGCAGCGAAGGGGTCAGCGTCTTTGGACCTCTTTATATGGTTTTCGATCGAGCTATGGATCCTGCTTCATTTATATCGAAAGATCTGTCATTTGAGCTGATAAACTTGGAAACAGGCCATTCAGACCAATTTAACTCGGATAACGTTGAAGGCTTTTTTAGAGTGGCTTGGAACAAAGATGCAACCAAGCTTACTCTTGTTCCCATTATTGCTTTTTCCAGGCACTCTAACTACCAGCTCAGAATCAAAAAGATAGACCTTAAGTCTGCTTCTGGTCAACCAATGGAGTCAATCGAACACTTCTGGACACATTTCAAAACTGGCGGCATGTGAATGAATGAGTCGCGGGTGGCGGGTGGCGAGTTTCAGTAAATTAGAAATTATAATGTATAAATTAGAAATAAATGTTTAGAACTCAATCACTAATAACTGCTTTGCCACTACTTCTCTATTTTTTTTAAAGGTAAAAATCGACTAAAATCTTAAGCAATGCAATGAACTAAGATTTTAGTCTGGTCTCAGATCAAAAGAGCTTTTTAGCAACATTATTTGATAAAGAGCTCGCTTTAATCGGAGACTGCAAAAACGAAATTTTGGCGTAATTTTTAACCCATGTCAGTGTATTCTATGTATTCCGTGGTTTAAAAAGTTTTTTTGCCTTTATCGGTCCTTCATCTGTGTTATCTGTGGATAATAAATTCTTCTTTTCTGAAAGGAAGTTTTAGATGTTACAAACTACTAGTAGACTGTTGCAGCTAAAAGTTCGTTATCGGGTACATTTATTTATATCCACAGATGGACACAGATTCACACAGATGAGGGCAAAATTGGGCAAAAA
>JGI24710J26742_10000941_pt1 | contig 27152 bp, 22 predicted proteins | sample BioPla2DNA2_FD_26742 | JGI IMG/M metagenome (IMG submission 26742)
ACGAGGGATAAAAGAGTAAACCTCAAGAAGCTTTTGCGTTTAAAAGTCAATAGACCGCCCAAAACAGGCAACAACGAAAACAATATAAAAGATGTCAATAAGGGGCCGAGATGAACAACCTGAACAAGTCTGAAATTTTCTCTGAAAATTCTCAAAACTTCGTTGAAGTAGGCATCTTTGCCGGTAATCATCTGAAGGAGGGTATATTCGTATACCTTGGGCTCTCTTGATATTTGATTTGCCAAAGAAAAATGAGCATTCCATAAAAAGTAGACGGAAATTACGAATAAGGATAAAAACAGAGGAAATAAAATTTTAAATACCAGTTTCGATCTCGGTATTGAGAGATTCTTTTTATTTCTTAAAAACAAGAAAACCGACATCAAAAGGGGAATTAAAATAAATGTTCTGAGAAAAATTGAATCCGAAAAGAAGTTGAGAATTAAGGTTAAAATCAATATGGACAGGGGCAATGAATAATCGTAGAGAACTCTGTAAAAAGCGCAGGTTCCGGTTAGTTTAGCCGCATCTTCAGACAAAAGAATATCGACGGCAGCGGCGCCTATGGCAATCATGGCAAGAACAAGTCCGATATCCTTTATATAAACAAGCATTCCAAGCACGGGAATCATGGAGAAAAATCGAACTTCCAAAGATTCCCCCGAAAAAAACCAGATCAGCACCGCTCCGGCAAAGATGACGCCTATCTGCATATCTGCGTATGATGTTGCATAAACCGGCATCCCCTCCGTGCCCAATCTAAGGGAATACAGCGAAACAAGTCCAAAGAGTGCGAGGATGGTTGTGCTGATGAAATTTTTCCAACTGAGCTTTGAAAACAACACCGACATTGTTGCAGCGATTGCCATTCCGTATGAAAGATACACTTTGTATTCCGAAAATGATTTTGAGAAAAACTGCAAATAATAGCTGAGCAACGGCAGTGCCGGAGCATAAGAATTATTTTTAATACTGCTTTTAAACAGAGTATAAAGGCGGTTATTGTGCTTTACGATTTTAGCTGCCGTGCCCCAAAAAGAGAATTCATCCCAAACTCTGAAGGCGGCATTTTTCGTCATAAGCAGGTAGTAGAGAAGGAGAGAGAAAAGAACAAAAAACACGACTCCCGGAGTTATAAAACCGGAAATCATTGATTTCGGACTGATTTTCTTGACAACCAGCAGATATACCGGACAAAGCAGTGCGAAAATATAAACAGACAATGTACCGATGTAAAGAAGATCTATCATTCCGAAGAAACACAACGTCATTATAATTGAGGAGATTGAAACCAGCACGGATGATGCGGCATTCAATTTGAAACGGGCATGCAGAAAAAGAGAGACGGATAAAATTGAGATTAGCGATAAAAAAAAGTCCATTTAATACTCCGGGAATAAAAACTATTTCATGTAATAAATAAAAAAGAGCTCAATGGAAGCTATGGCGGATACGGCTGCCATGATTATAAGTGAAATATTTTCCGCTTTGTCAATCGAACTTCTTTTTGGAGAAATGACATAATGAAAGAAATATGAGAATAGAATTGAAAATGAAAAGACGGATGGGATGAGATATCTCATCTGCACTCCCAATATCGTGCTTCCCCCAAGGGGAGAATCGACAATGTAGAAGGAAGCCGCAATCGCAAGATACATAAATACAATGAAAAGGCCGTGGATTCTGATTTGATGTTTTCTGGAATAATCGACCTTCCTTGATGACAGAGCCGCTACAGCCGTTATTGCAGCCGGAGATAAAAGTGAAGCTAATTCCGATCGTGCATCGAGGTAGCCGAAAAGACCGAAATCCCCTATATAGAACATATTTCTGAATCCGTCAACGAAGACAATTGCGAGAAACCTGAAAGGATTTTTGATTATGTTCAGAAACTGAGCGCCTTTGTCGACCCATGGGAGAGTCGCCGCCTGCTGCATGTCGACCCTGAGCAGCTGAGCGGCATAGAGTGAAAGGTACCAAGTAAGGATGCCGAAGACAAAAAATGCGGACAGAATCAAAAGCTTTTTATTTTTAAGCTTCGAGTCCAGGTCGCCTTTCGGAACCGCTATAAGGAAAAACAATAAGAGAAGATATACGGGCTTTATCATAACCGCCGTGGAAAATGCTACGGCTGAGATTGTCAAATCCCGGGAAGTGATTTTTCTGCTCTGAAGCACCCCAAGGAAAATCATTATAGCTCCCAACAACATGGCGTCATAAGACAGGGAAGCCGAGAGGTATATCGTCAGCGGGAAAAAGCCCAAAGTCAACAGCGCACCGATATTGCGAACCGCTTTTTTTAACATAAATCTCAAACAAAAAGCCACAAAAAGAAGATTTCCCAATCTTCCTATATACATGAGTATAAGCGGGTCGGCTCCCAAGATTCTTGGAACGGACATCAATACCGCGGACGGCAGATAGGGAAGAATCAACTGCATATTTGATGCCGCCTTGCCGCCGTTGTAATTAAGGCTTCCATTTAGATAATCCGAAAAAAGTTCGCGCGCTGTGGGATGTGAATATTCGTTGACAAGCATGTTCAGGTTGCCGGGAAAACCGTCAAACAGAATGTCCATACTTTTCGGATAATCCTGATTTCCGTCAAATTTAAATATGCCTGAGGATATGGCGTAACTCCTTGCGAAATGATTTCCCTCATCGGGTGCCTGGAGCGGAGCCGACGCCAGACAGAAAGAGATGCCCACCGCCAAAAACAGAACAAAAGCTCTGTTGTGCAGTATTCTTATTTTAGTGAAGACAACATATATTGACCCGAAAACCAGACTGTAAAACAGAGCTCCAAGGGGGTAAATAATGTCGCCAAGGTTTTTTGCCGTCGAATACAGCCCCGTCGCCAAAAACAAAAATGAAAACAAAACGGCGCCCAGAATTACATAAACCTTAAGCCATATCCTTCGCGGAGGTATTCCCAAATATTTTTTGTATAATATTTTCCCTATAAAATAAACTGCGGAAATTACATATATCCACAAAAGCAGTCTGCAATACGAAAAAGAAAAATCATGAACCTTTGTATTAAACTCTATGCCGTCAAATATGATTTTTGAATTTGTCTTTTCCGTCGGAAAAATCTTAAGAGAATCAACCCTGTCAAAATCGGAAAGAGCTCTGAAAACTCCGTCCGACACAATATTCATGCCGGCGACAAAGGTCCCTTCGACACCATTGCTCTTTCCCGTAAAATATATTACCGATTCGGTTTTGTCATCGCTGTCGCGGTAAAGGTAGATATCTATGGATTGTGCGGTTATCCCTCCCGGAATTGAAACTTCAAAATAAGAATCATTTGCCAAAGAAAGGAACATGTTATCTTCGTTTTCGTTAGGACTGTATTCATAATAATTAAAATCGGCGGAAGAAATAACAAGTCTGTTATAGGTTTCGGGAATACTGGCCCGTTTAAAAAAACAATAAGCAAACTCCGCCACAGTTGCCAAAAACAGAATAATGACAACCGTAACGGAGTATTTGATAATCAATTTTCTTTTCTTTGAAACGGGCATACAATAAACCCCTTATTTGGCTAAAGCTCTATCAGTTCATCGAACATGAAATCTCGTTTGGCTTTTTTACCTATCACTTCAAACCATTTTGTTGGGGATATTCCCGTACCCGGTCTCTTTATCGCAAGGTTGTTTCTGGTAAACTCTTCGCCCTGCATTATATCAGTCGCAGCCACTATACTCTTTCTGGCTATTGAAATATTCTTTCGTTCGGATTCCGACGGGGTTTTTTCCGACCTTCCGAGCGCCATCTCAATATTCCTAATCGACCTCACCATGCTTTTCAGCTGATCCGGCTCAAGACTGCAGGAATGATCGGGACCCGGCATGTTTTTGTCAAGAGTAAAGTGTTTTTCAATTATTTCCGCACCGAGAGCAACGGCGGCTATGGGCACTTCGGTACCGAGAGTGTGGTCGGAGTACCCGACAGTACCGCCGAACTCTTTTTTTAAGGTTATCATTGCACGGAGATTGGCATCCCTGAAGGGGGTGGGGTACTCGGTATTGCAGTGGAGCAGGCTTACATCGCTCGCGCCGTTTTTAAGCAAAACATCCCTTGCAAATCTGACTTCTTCGAGTGTGCTCATACCGGTTGAGAGAATGACAGGTTTTTCAACCGCCGCAACCGATAAAAGCAACGGAAGATTAACTATCTCGCCTGAGGGAACCTTGATAATAGGCATATCGATAGTCTCGAGGAAATCGAGGCTGTCGATGTCGAAAGGGGTTGATAAAAACATTATGCCTTTTTCTTTGCAGTAGTCGTTTAAATCCCTGAACTGCTCAAAGGAGAGCTTCAGTTTTCTCACCATATCAAGCTGAGACTCGCCTTTATCCGTTGTATCCTTTTGATACTGAGCCTTCTCCGCATAAATCGACACTACATTTTCTGGAATAAAGGTTTGGAATTTGACCGCGTCCGCTTCCGCTTCGCAGGCAACATCAACCAGCTTTTTTGCCAGCTCCACATCTCCGTTATGATTTACGCCGGCTTCAGCAATTATAAAGGTTTTTTTCACAATACCACCTCCCGAAACTGGTCGCGTGAATTTCATTGCGGTTGTTAAATCCCACATCATTATAATATTGATTATATGTGTTTGCAAACAGGGAAAAACAAGAAATCGGGAACACAATAAAACCCCCTTTCGGCCTTAGCGCGGAAGGGGGTTTATATGCTATTAAGAAGGAATTCTGCTGTAGAACATACCGTTTGCGGCATATTCCTCCAATTGGCTCTGCGTAAGTCTTCCGACTATATAAACATCGAGCTGTTTTTTTCCGAACATACAGCTTTCATCATATGTCTCGAAATAACAATCGATATCCACCAAACCCTGCATCATTGCGGTTCCGCAATCTGCGGCAACAGCCCATCCGTAAGTGAACTTATCGTTTGCGATATACATGAGCGTTCCGTACGGGATTACATCGGGATTTGTAGCGACAAAGCCCTGAATCAGGTACATGCCGCTTGCACCCCAAATACCGGGGCCGAAACTGTATGCGGTACAGACTGCATTTTCAATTACACTTTCGTATTCGACGGGTTTTCCATCGACAATGTCGATGTCTACAAAGTCTTTGCCGTCAATAAAAGATGCGGGAGCTTCAGGATCTCCGACTACTACTATTTCCCGCCTGCCCGTCTTTTGCGGGATATCTATTAACAGCATTGAATCGCTGTATTCCCCGTCGATATACCTGTCCTTGTAAGTTCTGAAGGATCTTCCGTCGATTCCGTTCTGAACGATGCGGCTATTGCCTTCGGACATCATGGGTGTGGGCTTATAAACGGTTTCAAACGGGACGATTTCGTCGATTTCCCTGACTTTGTAATCAACTTTTTTAATTACCAGGTTGTCGCCGCTCTCAAGCTTTTTTGACAGGCTGTGAGAGAAAAAATCGTTCAAATCAAATTCAATGCCTTGTGATTTTAAAAGATCGGCAAAAGATAAATCCAGAACATTTATTGTTTCGGTTTTGCCGTCTACGGTAAGATTTACGGGATAGGACCTGGAAACTGAAATAACATCGGTTGAACCGAACTTTTTGACCGTGACCTTGTCTGCGTCGTGAAGTTCAAGATGACTTTCAGCTATTTCTCTCGATGATTTACCGAAAGTCCAGGAAGGTCTCAAAAACGGGAATTCTTCTCCTTCGTCCGCCGTATAGCTGAAATTTCCAAAATTTGAAAATACGAAAAGCGGCACCAGGAGGAAGAATACGGATATTATTGCAGCGGCAAACCTCGGGACAAATATTTTATTAATGAACCTCTCAAAAGCGGCGAAAAACTTTTTAATTCCGGCGAAAGAAAAGTTGATCTTTTCTGCGTCTAAAAAATCTCCCGATAAAAATCTGTCGGAATTTGAGAGGGAATCCGCAACCGAGATGAAAAAGATGTTTTCCGGTGAAGCAAAACCTTGACGAATCGACACTTCGGCAACTTCGACATCTACAGGCCGTGCGGTGCTGTTGTCCCAACCTTTAAAATATTGTAATGATATATTTCCTTTTTTTATAAGGGGTCTTTCTTTTCTTTCTACCCTAATGTTTGATGCGGTCATAAAACACCAATTTGTTTGCTCGGACTTCTCCGGGTTATTTTTTTCCAAAACCGCTTATGTTTGATTTTTGCATAGCTGAAAATATATTTGACATAAATCCCGGATAAATGCGGTTTTGATCTTCAATAAACTTTTTAATCTTATCTCTATATGTTTTTCCGTCGAATGGACACGGGTTTGCAACGGTAGGTAAATTATTGTACTCGGAGTATCTTTTGATTTCCTGCTCCGTACACAATACCATGGGACGTATGGCGGTTATTTTCTTTCTGCTCAGATAGCTTACCGGAGAAAAGGTCTCGAATCTTCCGCCTTGAAAGAGATTTAGGAAAAAGGTCTCCACCACATCGTCCATGTGATGTCCCAGTGCGATTTTGTTACAACCCTCGGAAATTGCCATCTGATGAAGTGCACCGCGCCTGATTCTTGAACAGAGAGAACAGGCGGTTCCCTTTTCGGTTCTTGATATGGCATCCCCTAAATTACACCTTTTTATTCTCAGGTGAACCCCGATATCACGACAATAGTCAATAATTGAGCTGTAGTCAATCTCCCTGCCTTGAAAACACGGATCAAAAGCGACGGCGATCAAACTGAATTTTCGGGGAGAATAATTTTTATAGGAAGAGAGACAGGATAGCATGGCCATGGAATCTTTTCCTCCGGATATTGCGACGGCCACTCTGTCTTTGTGATTTATCATATGATAAATCTCATCTGCACTCCTCAGCTTACCTTCTATGTTAACCATCGGTTCACTCTGAATTTGTGAATTAGGTACATAATTGTACAATACTTTTGTGAATATATTCAAGTTTAACTGCCTTTATTCACAGTTTGTTCATAAATAGACAGGGAGAAATCGCCAGATAATCTATGAAAAAGCGCAAAATGACGTGTAAACTATCGATAAATTAATTTATTGGCAAAAATAAGTTGACATTTGATGTAATTAGGTTATATAATGACACTCGCTCGCTAAAAAATAAATATTTTAATATTCTTAAACGGAACCGGGAGGAAAACGGATGTCCACCTTTATGCAAAAACCTGCAGAGGTTGAAAGAAAATGGTACCTCATCGATGCGGCCGGAAAACCGCTCGGTAGAACTGCCACGCAGATAGCTGTCCTTTTGAGAGGAAAGCACAAGACAACCTTTACCCCGCATGTAGATAACGGGGATTATGTTGTGGTAATAAACTGCTCAAAAGCTGTGTTGACCGGGAAAAAACTTGAGCAAAAGATGTATCGCCGCCACTCAGGCTGGCCCGGAGGGCTCAAGGAAACCGGCTATGCTACAATAATGGAGAAAAATCCCGAAAAAGCCATGATGTTGGCGGTAAAAGGGATGCTTCCGAACAACAAAATCGGGAGAAAGTCCTTGACCAGACTTCGCGCATTTGCCGGTGAAAAACATGACAACGAAGCGCAAAAGCCTGAAAAATACGAAGGGTAGGGGGAATTAGAATATGTATGAAACAAGACCGTACTCATATGGCACGGGCAGAAGAAAATCCTCAGTTGCAAGAGTCAGGCTGTATAACGGAGAAGGAAAGATTACGATAAATAATCGCGACATAGATGACTATTTCGGCCTCGAAACATTGAAACTCATCGTGAGACAACCGTTGAATCTGACGGAATTGTTGGGGAAATTTGATGTTGTTGTCAGAGTCACCGGGGGAGGAGTATCGGGACAGGCCGGAGCGATCAGGCACGGTATCTCAAGGGCGCTTGTTCAGTATGACGAGGAACTTCGCGGAAGCCTTAAAAAAGCGGGATTCCTGACACGCGATCCGAGAATGAAAGAGCGTAAAAAATACGGTCTCAAAGGAGCAAGACGCGCACCTCAGTTTAGTAAGCGTTAATTGTCCGGATTTATATTATTTTATTAATAACCGAAAAGATTTTAAAACCCCGAAAATTACGTTTTTCGGGGTTTTGCCATACAGATTTCCAATACTTGAAAAGCCGAAGCGAAAGCCTGCGGCTTTCTTTTTTTACATAAACTGTCGCAGGGAAAAATAACATCAAAAGAAGCAAAAAAAGCAGAATTTATAGATTATTGAATGCTGTCGAAACTCAATAAAGAGATTAAATCAAATGTCTTATTTTAAAATATCTTCGTGCAGCAAAACAGAGCTCGCCCTCTCAACAATTTGGAGGACGACAATGTCCGGCCGATAGCGGGCAATCAGCTCATCCGGATTGTATTTCGCCGCGTTTCGGTTGATCTCGATTACCTCTCCGAATTGGAGATAGAAGTAGGGCTGCATGGAACCGAAATAGGAATCGCCGATCACGAGAACGGTACGATTGTCTTCAGAGTCAGAGGTATAGCGGACATACCCGTGGTCAAGATATTCCGCTTTATAACCGATGCCCTCGCCGAATCCTTCCGTCCAATAGGAAACATCATCCTCACAAAATGTCCCGATGCCCGCGAGATCGGCGAGATCTTTTGACGGTGCGCCGGTAGTCACTTTATAGCTGTCGAGTGCCGGCAGCGATATCCCCATACATGAATACAGTTCGCGTACACCCGTGTAAGCCCCGAGGTGATTCCAGTGTGTGTCGTATTTATAGTAAACCTGATTTTTCTCTTTCGCGGCGAGCAACTCCTGCTTCGGATAGACGATATCAACACCGTTTTTGACGAGATATTCCGCCAGCTCGTCTGTACGGCTCTTTTCCGCGACCTTTTCTTGAATATACCCGGGCAGATACTCAAAATAGGCCGCTTCCTTGTTGGGCACAACCATAACATAGAGTTCGATTCCCTGAGATTCGAGGTTTTCTCTGCGGCGTTCGATATTTTCAGCCGCCAGTTTCAAATCTTCTTCGGAATATGTTGTGATGCCAAGCACATCATCGATGGGATTATCGGCTCCGATGTTGTTAAAAAAGAGCCAGTTCTTCTCACCGACCAAAACAAGCGGACTTGCCGTCGTGTGGAAGAGGCGCATCGAGACGAGAGAATTAACTGCCACCAGCTGATTCTTAAATGGAAGGTGGTCGTTGAAATACTGCTGAAAGACGTACGGCTTACTGCGCAGGGGTGCCGCAGCAACTTCTGAAAACTGAACGAGTTCCCGCTTTTCGCGGTTCTCAGTATCAATTGTGTCCTTGACGAACAAATGGACAATCATCGGCGCAATCAAAAAAACAAGAAACACCGCGACGAGAAATTTCTGTTGTAATATCTTTTTCTTATTCATCGCTAAAACCTGAAGTAAATAAAGGGATTGTAACTATCGCTCACGAGCGAGACGATCGAGAGGAAGAACATGACTGCAAGAACAGCAATCTGTAAATATCCCGTTGACGTCTCGTCATATAGTTTCCTTTTGAACTTCGGAAATAGTTCTTGTAGCGGGCCGGATAAAAAGATTGCAATCGCCATGACAAGAACGACGGCGGTACCGCCGAACGCTTCGAAATATATGGCATCATTGCCGGATGAAAAGGAGAACATCCGCACGATGGTCGAAAAGGCCCTCGTGATGCTGCCGGCACGGAAGAAAACCCAGCCGAAGTAGACGACAATCAGTGTATAGACATGACGGACAACGCGAACAGCCTTGTTTTTCGGAAGTTTTTTCAGCCGGAACCGCTCAATAATCAGAAAAAATCCGTGCCACAATCCCCAAAACAGGAAATTAAGTCCCGCACCGTGCCAAAGACCGGTGCATACAAACACAATCAGAAGATTCAGACAGGTGCGCAAAAGCCCTTTTCTGTTGCCTCCGAGCGGGATATAGAGGTAGTTTCGAAACCAGGTTGAGAGCGAAATATGCCACCGCCGCCAAAACTCGGTAATGCTTGACGACAGATAGGGATAGTTAAAGTTTTCGAGGAAGGTAAAGCCGAATATTTTCCCGAGACCGATTGCCATATCGGAATAGCCTGAAAAATCGAAGTAGATCTGCAACGCGTAGAGAAGGTATGCAAACCACAGGTAGGAAGACGGCACATCCAAGAGTGGCAATTCCAGGATTTTGTCCGCTGTCAGTGCAAAGGTATTTGCAAAGAGCACCTTTTTAGAGAGTCCGTAGATGAAACGCTTAACGCCATAGGCCGTCTTCTCGAGCGTTACAGTCCGATTGGTGAGATCATATTCGATGTCGCGGTAGTTGACAATAGGCCCTGCAATAAGCTGCGGAAAAAAGGAAATATAGAGTGCAAGATTGAGCGGGTTTTTCTGCACTTTAATCTCCCTGCGGTAGAGGTCGATGATGTAGGACAGAATCTGAAAAGTATAAAATGAGATTCCGATCGGCAGCGCGATGTTGCGAACGGCAATTACTTCCCTGCCGGACAGCAGGTTGAGAAGATTCACGAAAAAATCAAAATATTTGAAATATCCAAGCAAACCGAGATTGACAACAACCGTAATGGCCAACGCCAGCTTTCGTTTCCCGTTTTGTAACGGGTCCATGATGATTCCGGAAATGTAGTTTAAAAAAATGGAACAGAGCATGAGAAGGATATAGACAGGCTCGCCAAAAGCATAGAAAAAGAGGCTTGCGAGCAAAAGCCAGACGTTGTTTGCTTTGCGGGGCAAAAGCCGATTCACAATTAAGACAATCGGCAAAAACAACCAAAGAAATTCCATCGAAGAAAAAAGCATGTCATTTATTCCTCTTTTATGTTCCTACTCTATTATTTCGCTTTGCGGATTTGATTGACACCAGATTCCGGGTCAAGATATTTCATCATGAAAATTACGGATTTGTTGTTTCCGAAGTTTCCCCAAGCAAAATCCTCTCGCTTTCGCCAATCGGCAGCGCCTCGACATCTTTAAGCTTGCGCTGAATCTGACGGGTTCTGACGCCGACGAGCTTGTCAAGCTCGTCGTTTGCCTGATTGAGCCGCCGCCGCGTCATGGCAAGCACATCGCCGAAGTTATAGAACTCTGTCTTAACGGCACCGAGCACTTTCCATACTTCACTCGAACGCTTTTGAATCGCAAGCGTCCGAAAGCCCATCTGCAGACTGTTTAGCAGTGCGGACATCGTCGTCGGGCCCGAGACGGTAACCTTGTATTCGCGTTGAAGCTGCTCCATCAAACCGCTGCGCACCACTTCAGCATAGAGTCCTTCTACAGGCAGAAACATGACCGCAAAATCGGTGGTTCTGGGCGGATTGATATACTTTTCACTCATATCCTTTGCGAACGCTTTGATGCGGCTGTTGAGCTCTGATGTAGCGACCAGCACTTCAGCCGGATTCCCCCGGTCGTATGCATCAATCAACTTATTATAAGCATCCAACGGGAATTTCGCGTCAATAGGAAGATATAATGACTCACCGTCGTCGGCCGGCATCTTAACGGCATAGTCCACCCGCTCTCGGCTGCCTTCTTTCAAGATAAACTGTTTTTCGAACTGTTCCGGAGACAGCATCTCATCGAGAATCGCGCCAAGTTGAATTTCCCCAAGGGTACCGCGCGTTTTGACGTTGCTTAATACACGCTTGAGGTCGCCGACTCCTGTCGCGAGCGTACGCATCTCTCCAAGCCCTTTATAGACCTGCTCCAAGCGCTCGCTGACGAGTTTAAAGCTCTGCCCGATACGCTCCTCCAATGTTTTCTGCAACTTTTCGTCCACTGTCTCGCGCATCTGGTCAAGACGCCTGCTGTTGTCCTCCTGAATCGATACGAGACGACGTTCCATTGTCGAACGCATGTCGGAAAGCTGGTGCTCGTTTTGCAGAGCAAAACTCCTGAAGCGTTCGTTTATCGCGTTCAACGATTCGCTGACCGTCTTCTGTAACGTCTCCTGCGAGCGGTGCAACATATCTCCCATCGAGTTGATGTTGGTCGTTGTTGTAAGCAGCGTCTCCTGCCGTGACTCCGCAAGACTTCTGCTGATGTCCCGGCGCATTTCCTCAAGTTCCCCGCGGTTTTCATTCTTCTTGGAAAGCTTTATCAGAACACCGACCGTTAATACAATCAGGACGCCCGACAATGCGATAGAAACAATAATTAATTCCATCTTCTCCTCTTTCTTTTCTATATATCACCAATATTATTGTGTGTATCTCACCCATAAAGAAAGTCAGTACAGCTAAATGCCGTCGTTTCTATATGATACTATAATATGATGATATTATGTACGCCGTTTTTAATATGCTTTTCGAGTGTGTTTTCTATTCCGCCGAAAGAAATCGGTTGCCGAACTGCAATCCGTCGGTAGAAATCTCTGCAAAGGGACTGCGTCTTTCGGATGCAAAAAGCCTTATATTTCGGTGCATCGTACACGGAGGTCTGAAAATAATCGCCCCGAAATTAATATTAATCTGAAAGAAATAATTTAAAAAAAAGACCGGGTGGGTGTTTATTGCCCACTCGATTTTTGCATTTCAGCTGAAAATAAGTTGGATAGAGCAAAATCAAATTATCGTTTGAAAGGTAAGTAGAAGAGTGAAAATATGGGATAAAACTCGAGTCTTCCGGCAAGCATGTTGAATATCATCATTATTTTTGAGAGGTCGGAAAACTCCGAAAAACCTCCTGCCGGGCCGACAACTTCCAGACCGGGTCCGATATTGTTGATTGTCGCTGCCGTCGCGGTAAAAGAAGTGGTGAAATCAAAGTTGTCCAAAGACAGAACGAGAACAGACAGTGAAAAAACAAGAAAATATGCCGCTAAGTAAACCCCTACCGATCTCACGGTATCGTCGGTGATGGGTTTTTTGTCGAATCTCACTTTTTTTACACTTCTGGGGCGCAGGGTGCGTTGCAATTCTCTGTAAACAGACTTTGTTAAGATGATTATCCTTGAGACCTTCAAGCCGCCTCCGGTTGAGCCGGCGGATGCTCCGATAAACATGAGCAGGACGATTATAGATTTTGAAAACGTAGGCCATACATTAAAGTCGAAAGTAGCAAAACCGGTTGTGGTGATTATGGATGAAACCTGAAAAAAAGCGTGGTTGAGCGTCTCCCCGAAACCGTTGAAATACTCCCCGGCATCAAATGTTATGGCTAAAGTTGACAGGGCGATTATTAAAATATACACCCTGAGTTCCTCACTGCCGAAAGCTTGTCGAAACTTTTTTGTCAAAATCAGATAGTAAACGGTAAAGTTTACTCCGAAAAGCATCATGAAGATACCTGTTATCAGCTGTATCTGCCATGAATAGGAAGCCATCGAATCGACTTTTATTCCGAACCCCCCGGTTCCGGCAGATCCGAAGGCAGTGACAACCGCATCAAAAACAGGCATCTTGAAGATTACAAGAAGAATAATCTGAATAACGGTCATCGCAATATATATGGCATAGAGAATTGCGGCGGATTTTTTTATCTTCGGAACGAACTTGCTGACTGCAGGACCGGGACTCTCGGCTTTCATCAACTGAAAATTGTGTCCGCCGACAAGCGGAACTATGGCGAGGAGCAGGACGAGTACCCCCATTCCGCCGATCCAGTGTGTAAAACTTCGCCAAAACTGCATTCCCCTCGACATTTTTTCGACATTTACCAATATACTTGAACCGGTTGTTGTAAAACCCGAAGCCGTTTCAAACACCGCATCGACAAAGTGGGGAATTTCGCCGCTGATTATAAAAGGAAGAGAGCCGACAATGGAAAGAACTATCCAAATCAACGCCACCGACGTAAACGACGTAAAGCCTTCCCTTGCATAAAAAACCGTGTTTTTCGGTTTTTTATGTACGAGCGATATGCCCAATACCAGCGACACCGCTATAACAGGGATAAAATAAAGGTATGACGATTCTCCGTAATACAGCGATACAAAAAGAGGCAATGTCATAAATCCGGCCATTGCATTCAGGGTCCAACCGATAAGATAGAAAATCATTGAGTAATTCATATAAACAGCTCCTAAATATACGGAATAATCGAAAGGCTTTACTCAATCCAGAATTTCCGAAAGATCGCTCAAACCCGATTCCGTGGTTACCACTATAACCGTATCGCCGCGGTGTATTGCATCATCGCCTCCGGGGGTGATAATTTTTCCTTTTCTGTTAATACAGCTGATAAGTATATTCTTTTTGATATTGAGAGATTTAAGAGGAATGTCAACAACTTCACTGTCTTCGTTTACATTGAACTCCAAAGCCTCTACCTTGCCGTTCACTAACCTGTACATCGTTTCAACGTTGCTTCCGTATGAATTTTCCAAAGCCCTGACATATTGCAGTATATGCTCGGTCATTATGTTCTTGGGAACTACTACGCTCCCGAGATTGAGCGAGCTTATCACCTCGTCAAATGTGATTTTGTTAATCTTGGTAACCGTTTTTATTTTTTCGCCTGAAATCTTCTTGGCATAAAGAGACAGCATAATGTTCTCTTCGTCAAGGTTTGTCAAAGCGACCAAAGATGAAGCGGTTGTCAATCCCTCTTCCAGCAACAGCGACTCGTCTATACCGTCGCCGTGTATTATTGAAGCTTTTGGAAGCAGTTCGCTCAGCTCCTCACATCTTTCCCTGTCTATTTCAATAATCTTGACGTCAAGGCCCAAATACAAAAGATCTGTGGCAAGATAATAAGCCAGCCCTCCGCCGCCGATGATTATTGTATCTTTGACCTTATCGGTAAACAATCCCAATGAAGACAGAAAGAGCTGGCTGTCCTTTTTTGACGCAATTATATAGATATAGTCCTCAGCCTCAATTATGAAATCTCCGGTCGGTATCAGGGCTTCGTCTTCCCTTTCAACGGCGCAGATTAGAACATTTCCGGGGATTGCCTTCCGCATTTTGATTAGGGTCATTCCGCAAAGAACGGAGTTCTTCTCCACCTTGAGTTTGAGAATTTCAATTTTTCCGTTTGCGAATGTACTTATTTCTATTACGGAAGGGAGGGACAAAAGTCTGGAGACTTCTTGAGAAGCCGCCAATTCCGGGTTTATTATCATCGAAATACCGAGTTCTTTTTTGAGAAACTCCGTTTCATTGCTGTATATCGGATTTCTCACCCTCGCAACGGTATTGCAGTTGCTGGTCTTTTTTGCTATGAGACAGCAGAGGAGGTTCATTTCATCCATCTCGGTAACCGCTATCACAATATCCGCATCCGATATTCCGGCTTCCTGTAAAACGGTATTGCTGGTGCCGTTTCCGACTACTCCCATGATGTCGAGCTTATAAGTCAGCTCATTTACCACTTCCTCATCGATGTCCACAACCGTCACATCGTGATTTTCAATCTGCAATTGTTCTGCGATGGTCGAACCCACCTTGCCGCAACCTACGATTATTATATTCATAGTTAAAACCTTTTTTGTGCATATACTTAAGAAAGTATATATTTGTTTTCAGCTATAATCAACGACAAATATGGTATTATTGGCAAAATGAAATGATAAATAGAATTTCGGACGGATAAGAGGTGAAAAATTGAAAAGGGTATTGATGTATTTAAAATCGGATGACCGGGTAAAATCGGATATTTTGAAAATGTTTTCCGAAAACGGTTTTGAATGTAAGATGATTGCCGATCAAAATGAACTCAAAGATGCAGATTTAAGTGATGTTGAGGTGGTTTTGGGGAATGTTGATGTCTGTTATATTGAAAAGATGCCGTCAATAAAATGGCTTTCCCTCACTACCTCCGGAGCCGATAAATATACCGGGAGAATAAGGGACGATATCATTCTCACAAATGCCAGAGGCGCGTTCGGACATGCGATATCGGAATACATGGTTGGAGCCGTATTTAACATATTCAAGGGATTTCACCTCTACAGAGACAATCAGAGAGAAGAAGTATGGAAAAAAGAAAGAACTGCAAAAAGTGTGAGCGGTTCAACGGTTTTGATAATCGGAATGGGGGACATAGGTTCAAGTTTTGCAGCCGCTATGAAAAAACTCGGATGCTATATAATAGGCGTCAGACGCACGGATAAGAAAAAACCCGAGTGCTTCGACGAGGTTTATATCGGTGACGGTTTTGATAAAGCTTTTCAAAAAGCGGATATCGTGGCTTTGTGTGTTCCGGAAAACGACGATACCATAGGAATCCTCAATCGTCGCCGAATTGAAATGTTGAAAGAGGGGTGTTGTGTTGTCAATGTGGGAAGGGGCAGCGCTATAGACAGTGAAGCACTTTGTGACGCTCTTCAAAATGAAAGAATTTTCGGCGCAGTACTTGATGTTTTTGAAACCGAACCGTTGCCGGCGGGAGATAGACTTTGGAAGATGAAAAATGCGGTGCTCACCCCGCATATCTCACAGAAACTCCCCGGAATACATGAACCGGAAGGGTATATAAGCAGACTTTTAATAGAGAACTGTTCGAGATACCTAAAAGGTGAAGAGCTTGTGAACAGGATAAATCCGACGAACGGATATCCGCTGGATTAATTTAGAATCGACATGTATAAAAACGGAAAGTCAGAAAAATCTGCTTTCCGTTTTTAAATTTCGCATTATTCGGAAATCAGGATACTCTGTATTTTTCCACCAGCTTATTGATTTCATCGGTCAGTTTTCCGAGTTCTTTGTTTGAATGTCCTTTCAGGCTGTCGATGACGGCTGAAAGCTCTTTTCCGGCATCCTTGAGCTTTTCAAATCGAATATCCCTCTTTAGAGAAGCTTTTCCCTTTTTCTTTTTGCCGGGCTTGACTACCATATCCAAATTGAGATCGAAGATTTCACCCGGGTAGGGCATGGAGACTTTGAAGCCGTTGCTTTCGAGAAGATCTCCGAAAAAATCCACAACATCGCTCTCGCCGTGTGTTACAAACACCCTTTTGGGTTTTGGATTGACGTTTTTTATCCATTTCAACAAACCTATCTTGTCGGCATGTGAACTGGTTCCGTAGAGTTCTTTGATTTCCGCCGAAACCGAGATGTCTTCTCCAAACAGCTTTACCGATTTCACTCCGTCCAGCAGTCTTCTGCCAAGTGTTCCGACGGCCTGATAGCCTACAAACATGATTGTGTTATTCGGATTCCACAGATTGTGCTTCAGGTGATGTCTGATTCTCCCCGCTTCACACATGCCCGAGGCGGAAATAATAACCTTGTTCTCTTTACAGAAATTAATCGACTTTGATTCTTCGACGGTACTTGTAAATGTAAGGTTGTCAAAATAAACTGGGTTTATGTTATTTGAAAGCAGTTCCCTGGCTTCTTCATCATAATAAATTTGAGAGGCGTTTAAGAAAATATTTGTCGCTTCTATAGCGAGAGGACTGTCCAAATATACTTTAAAATCGGGATCACAGGTAACGGATCGGCTTTCCTTGATTTTTCTCAGATAATAGAGCAATTCCTGAGTTCTGCCTACGGCAAATGAAGGAACGACAACATTCCCTCCCCTTTCGAAAGTCCGATTTAAAAGAGAAGAGATCTCTTCCTCCCTTATTCGATCTTCCTTGTGGACTTTATCGCCATAGGTGGATTCCATAATTATGTAGTCGGCATCTTCAATATAGGAGGGGTCATTGATTAGCGGCTGATTTAAATTGCCGATGTCTCCGGAAAAAACGATGCTTCTTTGAACATTGTCGTCAGAAAATACAATTTTTATGCTGGATGAACCGAGAAGATGCCCGGCGTCGATAAAAGTGACCGTTATCGAGTCGGTAAGAGGAACGGTTTCGTTGTAGTCGAAAGTTTTGAATAAACCGATTGCCCCGTCGGCGTCGTCCATTGTGTAGATGGGTTCCACAATTTCTCTATTTGAACGGAGAGCCTTTCTGTTTTTCCACTCTGCTTCAAATTCCTGAATATGTGCGCTGTCCCGCAACATTATTTCACAGAGATTGAATGTGGCGACGGTCGAAAAAATGGGGCCGCGATAACCGTTTTTGTAGAGTAAGGGCAGATTTCCCGAATGGTCTATATGAGCGTGAGTTAGAAGCACAAAGTCGATTTTTCCGGCTTCTATTTCGATTTCCTGCTTTTCGAAAATGTCCGGTCCCTGTACCATGCCGCAGTCAACCATGATTCTTTTATCGAGGATATCGAGAATATAACAACTCCCTGTAACTTCATGTGCGGCGCCGATAAATGTAATCTGCATCATTAATTCCTCGTTATATTTGAATATGATTTATGTTTTTTATTATATCAGAATAGAATATAATTCTCCGAGACGGAATATTTTACAATTGTTAAATGAATATATGCGAAGTTATGTTTAAAATGCTTAAGTGTTTGAAATTGCGGTTTTTTGAATATCTTTGTTTCGGGTATCTAAAAGTACTGTTTTGATAGAATAAAAGACAGCGGTTTCAACATCCTTTTTATTTCAGATATTGTGTTTTTGAATGTAATTTGATAAAATTTACTCAATCAATTTATTTAATAGAAATATTTTATGGAGGCTTGATATGATTAAAATTGGCATTAACGGTTTCGGGCGTATTGGCCGTCTCGTTTTTCGCGCTGCACTGACTCAAACGGATAAGTACGACATAGTCGGAATAAACGATCCTTTCATGACACCTGACTATTGTGCTTATATGCTGAAATATGACTCGATTCACGGCATGTTCGATGGCGAAGTCGGTTTTTCTGACGAAGGCATTATCGTAAACGGAAAAGAAATTAAGTTCTTCGCCAAAATGAGTCCTTCCGAAATTCCCTGGGGAAGTGTTGGTGCAACCTATGTCGTAGACGCAACCGGTTTGTTCCACCAGAAGGACAAGGCGCAGGGTCATATAGACGCCGGTGCAAAAAAGGTGGTTTACACGGGACCGTCAAAAGACGATACACCCATGTTCGTCTGCGGAGTTAACCTCGATGCTTATACATCCGACATGCAGTTCGTGTCCAATGCAAGCTGTACCACTAACTGTTTAGCTCCCCTTGCAAAAGTTATAAATGATAATTTCGGCATAACCGACGGACTTATGACTACGGTTCACGCTATTACCGGAACGCAGAAAACAGTTGACTCGCCCTCCAACAAAGACTGGAGAGGCGGACGTGCCGCTTCGGGCAACATTATACCGAGCTCGACCGGTGCAGCGAAAGCCGTTGGAAAGGTAATACCCGAACTCAACGGAAAACTGACGGGAATGTCTCTGCGCGTGCCCGTACTTGACGTTTCAGTTGTGGATTTGACCGTAAACCTCGCAAAACCCGCAAGCTACGATGAAATCTGTGAAGCAATTAAGAAGGCGAGTGAAGGCGAACTTAAGGGAATTATGGGCTATACGGAAGATGACGTTGTTTCAAGCGACTTCATCGGAGACGCCAGAACCTGTATTTTCGACGCAAAGGCCGGAATCGCTCTGACCGATACATTTGTCAAACTTGTCGCATGGTATGACAATGAGTGGGGCTATTCCAACAAAGTTCTCGACCTTATTTCACACATGGCAGAAGTTGACGGTTTAAACTAACAAATCGCAAAATACTCAAGGGGGGCTTTTGCCCCCCTGTTTTATCGATTAACAATGGAGAAAATGATGATTGACAGGGCAGTTGAGCTGCTGAGCAAAGGTGAATACACGGTTGTAGCCATAACTACATCCAATGAAGTTATAACAGGCAACGGAACATCGGTTAGACCGCTTTTTGAAATTGTTGAAAAAAAGCAGGAAGCACTGTCGGGCGGAGCGGTTGCCGATAAGGTTATCGGTAAAGCTGCCGCATGCCTCCTTTGCCGGTCAAAAGTTTCAAGCGTTTTCGCCTATATAATGAGTGAACCCGCGTTGAAACTTCTCAATAAATATAAAATATCGGTTTCCTACGAAAAACTTGTAAAAGCAATAATGAATCGAAAAGGAACCGATCTCTGTCCGATGGAGAAAACAGTTGCCGATATTGAAGACATTGACGAGTGTTTTGAGAAAATAAAAGAGTTTATAAAATCCACACCCCCGCCTAAGAGAATCTGAAATCAGAGGAAGGTCAATTGAAATATTCGGGATTGGAAAAAGAAGCTAAAGTGCTGCTTGAAGAAAAGGATTATTTAAAACTGATTGATGTCGCCGGGAAATGTTCGATTTTTTCCGACAAAAAATCAATATTCCAGGTAAATTATTATTATGATACCGAAGACTTTTGGGGATATACAACGGGCAACACCTTCAGGGTAAGACAAAAAGAAAACAGGCTGGAACTTCAACGAAAAGTTCGACAGTTCGCTGAAGAGAGCGGAAATGTTCATATATGCAGGGAGTTCGGCAAAGAAATTAAAGAGCTTCCGAAAAGCATAACCGTCGATGGAAATGAAGGGAAATTAGAACTTCAGCTTATCGGCAATCTGTCCACCTTTAGAAATGAATTTATTTTTGAAGACATAGTGGTATCACTGGATAAAAACATCTATCTCGGGATTGTCGATTTCGAACTCGAAATCGAATACAGGGATGAAAACAAACTTAATATTTTGCCTGAAGAGTTTAGAAAATTCCTGGATTATGATGTTAATCCGATAGGCAAATACCCGAGATTCAAGGAAAAGATGTTGTCATTGAAAAATGTGATTTCCTAAAAATATACAGCTCTTTAAATTAAAAACATCGGCTTATTCAGCCGATGTTTTTTGTGTGTCGGATTATGGACGTTTTTCGGGGAAAATAAAAGATTTTATTATACCGGCCATCGAAACGGCTTCGCGCCGATATAGAATCAAATAAAAGGCAAGAGACAAAAGAGAAGCTGCGGTGACAATAGGTATATTATCAGAAAATAAAAACGAAACAATGCAGAGAACTGCCATAAGCAATATAGAAATAACCGACTTTATGGGACTTTCCATTGTTCTGTAAAGGTTTTGCGCAACAACGGTTCGAAATATAAACATTATTAGAGCGGAAACCGCGAGCGATAGGGCGGCTCCCACCACGCCTAAAGTCGGAATAAATATAATACATAATAATATATTTGAGATAAATGAAAGCAACATGCCGATGGTGTTATAGAATGTTTTTTTGCTTATTTCTATCCCGTAAACCGTTGTCTCTGAAATAATCAGAAGCATGGGAGAAAAAAGCATCAGGCCGAATATTCCCCGCCCTAAACGGAATTCCCTGCCGACAAAGAGAAATATCAGCGGTGCCGCCGCTATCAGAGCGGTCATCAAAACCATTGTGCCCAACATTACAAAATCATGTACTCTGGTTATTTCCTTCTGCTTTTGGCGGTAGTTTTTATACATATAAGCAGACCAGTAGGTATTGAATCCGCCCTGAACTACGGCAAGTGCAAAACTGAGAAGAGCCACTGAGGAAAATATTCCGTTTTGAGAACTTCCCAGAGCTTTAGTTACATAAAGTTTTGCGAAAAGAGAGTTGCCCCAATTTAATATGGCTGCCGGTGCCAGCCCGAGTCCGTAAATCAAAACCGGAGAGAAGGCCTTAAAATCGAATTGAAATTTTTTTGGAAGGACACTGTTTTTGTGCAAAAAGAAAAAGACGACAGAAAAAATACCCAATCCGGCAACATTAAATAAAACAGTAAGTTTAAAGGAATGGTCGATGGCCGCACCGACCAGACAGAACAATCTGTTAAAGAATTGAAGCAAAATACTTTGAACGGTGAAGAGCAATATGTTGTTTTGCATTCTCGCCGATATAGAGAAATATCGCATTACCAGCAGAAAGAGCGAGTCTGCAAGCAGAAGAACCAGCAATATAATACTGTATTTGCCAAAGAAAAGATTGCTGAAAAAGGAACTGAAGAAGGCAAAAATAATGGAAATAATAAAAAGCGAAAACAGCGAAACGGCAAGACAATTTGAAGCGAGATTTTTGCTTGTGCCTATACCCTTCGGCGGCTCGTTATAAAATCTCATGTATGCCTGGTCCAATCCTATCGCTGAAATCGCCATAATTGTAGAGGCGGCATTTGCAAACACATCGTAGTCGCCGTACACTTCCGGACCCAAAAATCGGGTGCCGAGAATTAACGACAGACCTACAATGCCCGCGTTTACCCAGGTTGATACGGAGTACTTTAATACCGAACCTAAAAAAGACGCGCCATTAGAGACTTTATCTTTTGTCATCCTAAATATTCCCGAAATTGCTCAATTTTATTTTCGATCTCCTTGTTGGATATTCTCGCCTTTTCTATATACCCTAACAATCTGTCGGCTTTTTCGGTAAAATTTTTACCGAACAGGAAAGAGAAGTACTTCGGCCTGATTTTTAGAGTGACCATTAGATTTAAAATGGGGAGCACTATGAACTTAAGCAGGTTGAACCGGGGCTTATAGCCTTCGGAAAAAGGAAAGTCCCTGGGAGGGTTTTTGTAAACATCTTCGAGCAGATCGCATATTCTCACGTAAGCGGGCTTGTTTTCATCAAAGTCATAGTGCCCTTCTATTATTTCGCCTTTAATCGGAAATGGGAGAGAATCCTTGTCGAATCTGGAAACAAGCTCCTCATAACTGCCGACGGCATCGCATGATTCGTATATTACCGGATCATAGTCGCTGTAAAGCGGTTCGGGTCTGACGATGATACAGGTTTTATTTGAATAATAGATTTCCGCTATGGAAGTGCTCATCCAAGTAAATATTTTGTCGCAGGCCAGGACCCATTCTTTGACTGAAGAATCGGAAATCACTTTAAAATTCGGGTGTTTTTCAATCATGTTTTTAAGCGGTTCACTCTCCCACTCGCTGGGGTGCGGGCGATATATGAGCAGGGTGTCCGGTCTTTCAGTCAATAATCTGTCGAACCATTCGAGAGTAACCTTCATCGACCTGTTTCCGACCTGTTGAAAGCCCCAAAAGTCGAGATTGGTCATTGCGTTTAACTCCTCGATTTCACTGTCATCCATAGAAGCGCAGGAAAAGGAGCTTATATATAAGACCCAGTTTTTGTCGTAATCCAGTCCAAAATCTTCCGAGAGTTTTTTCTTTGAACGATAATACCCTGCGAATCTGGGCAACAAAAAATCAAGCTGGACCGCACCTGTAACGACGGCGTTTTTCTCCGGAACCCCGTTGTTGACAATACGGTTTTTTGCGGATTCGCCCCAGCATATGTGGGTGCACTTAGCCGCATTTTCTTTCAAACTATAAAAATCGCTTTCCTCCTGCTCCCTCGACAACACCTCTTCCCAGTGAAGATTAACAACCTTTTGGAGTTTTCCGACATTATTGTAGACAAAGGAATTCAGCGTCTCGTTGTCGTACATCGCAGATGTCACGATGACTTTGGGCTTTTTATGAAAAAAATACTTGATTTTTTTGCGGCTCATCAACTGCATAAGCTCAACGGTATATCCCCGTCTTCTCAGCTCCGCCATTAACAGACAGTTGTTTTCGAATTCTCTGACTATATGCTCATAAAGTATTAGAAAATCCAGTGCCAAAATTCACCTCGTTCGGAAGATTTAACTATTTTACTCTTGAAAAGATGTCTCCAGGTGTCAATGCGCCCATACTCTCGCCCCTGTATATCATTTCATCTTCATTTACAAGTGTAAATTGAAAACTTTCAACTTCAGGGTCAATAATATCGGGCTTTGAGATTCTTAAAATTTCAAAAACGGCATTATCTCCCTCTACCGACAATATTCCCTCAATATTTACCATTCCGGCGTCAAAACAGTTTATCTTTAACACATAATTCCCGGATGATTCAATTGACAGTTCAGGGATATCATCAGATGATTCGAAGACTTCCTCCGCCAGGCTCTTATAGAGATTTACATAACTGTTTTTAAAAACTCCGACAAAAGGTGAAGACTTGATGTCGTTGCCCTCAAATATCGGGTTGATCAGGGGAACATCCTGTAAAACATTTTCGTCATCAGCTGTGATGATGTCTTTTTTCTCATCTGTTTCCGGTTCTTTATTGCATCCCTGCAATAAAAAAAGCGACAGAATAATTAAAAGTACGATAATATGTGTCTTTTTCATATCTTGCCCCCGAATGAAGCGGCGATCAAACGATTATTTTTGAAATATTATTTTTAATCTCCGCATAGAGCGGATCTTTTTCATATAAAAAATTGGCAACGGCTTCCATAAGGAAAAAATCTCTCTCGCTGTCGATATCAAGTATTCCGGTATCATCCATTAAAGAACCGACCATGTTGGCCTTTAACAGGATTTTATCGCTGTTTTTTAGAAAACCGGGACGGTAGGCGTAGAGGGATGCATTTGCATCGTATACGGGAGGAGACTGCTGTCTGGCAACATACTCCGAATCTATTACCGTTTTCAGAAAACCGTTGTCTTTCTGAGTCAGCTGGTTAAAATACGGATTTCTTCGTGCTTCGGTTATTGTCATTGCGACATCCGCATCGGGTATGGATTTCAGCTTGACGATGAGGTTGAAAATATCTTCAATCTTTCTCAACGGCGAAGTAAGGTCCATATCCAAAATCACATCGAAGTCAATACCCGTTTCTCTTTCCGAAATTTCAAGGGTGTTTCTTATGACATCTATCTTTGAAGCGCTGTCGCCCGCCAGCTCGGGAATCCTTTCAACATGTAAAAATTCGATGTTTGTAAGTTTTACCTGCTCAATAAGCTTATCGCTGTCGGTGTTTATTGCGAGGGTACAATTATATTTTCCTTTTGACCTTTGTGAAAACAGAGAAAAAGCCGAAAGAGTGTAATAGGAAATCGGTTGACCTAAAAACTCTCTTACATTTTTTCCCTTCACTCCCTTTGAGCCTGCTCTGGCACAGATAGTTGAAAGAATTTGCACTTTATTATCCTCCGGATTATTTCAAAGCAAGTTGCACCACTTTATATGCGTGGGCAACGGTATTGATATTTTCTTTGCGTCCTTTTATTAAATCCAGAAAGTAGGACATTTCAAGAAAATGAATGTCTGCCGGTGAAAAAACTTCGGTTTTATTTTCATTTTCGAAAACTATTCGATTATTCAATATATCGGCTTTGAGGGTTTTATCGTCAAAAATGAGTTCCATTTCTCTTTTTGCATGCCTGCCGAAATAATCCAAATGTAGGGAAACCGTCATATCTTTGTAGTCGGCGATATATATTGCGATGTCCTCGCTGTCAATTGACAGGTTCGAAACTTTGGAAGAAATGCTTTCCACGCGTGAAGGGAATCCGAAAAGAGATACAAGATAGTCCCACTCATGAATCAAATCGAGTCTCACTCCTCCGCCCATTGAAGCGTTTGCGCTGTAGGATTTTGTGTAATCTGCGGAGGGTCTCCAATCCGGAAGATAGGAGGAACAGATTGCTCTGACGGCCAGCGGTTTCTTGTCGCGCACCATATCCGAAACACGCGACAGAACAGGTGACCTTCTCAAGGGACAGGCGACATAATATATGCCGTCGTCTTTGAGGTTGAGAGAAGCTATGTCAATATCGGGTGTTGAAAAAACCGGCTTTTCGATAAAGACCGCATTGGTTCTGTCTTTGACTTTTAAGAGAGTTTCGTAGTGGAGATTTGACGGGTTTGTTATAAAGACCGCATCGTAATCATAGGGAATATCCGCGATGTCGGTATATAAATTGTCTATTAATCCGCTAAAATCCGGCAATTCTTGAGACTCTGTCCTTCTTAATGCATCAATTACACAATCTTCATTGGAATTGCCGACCAGAGTGTGTAGATTTTTCAGATGTCTTTGACCAATTGACCCCAACCCGACAAACAAAAATTTCACTTTAAAAACCTTCTATCTCATCTATTAAATTCAATATAATTTTATTTTCGGCATATGTGTGTCTCGGTTTTTCTTTACCCTCAACAACTTTGAAAAAATTATCCATTTCCTCAACATATGCGTTTTCAACTATGTTATCGGAGTATCTGGAATCGGATATCACCTCATCGTAAAGCTTTATAAATTCGCTTTTTTTATCGGAGGGATTGTAGACTGACAACGAATCGGGAGTCCCTCCCCAATGAAGGTAAATTTCTTCGTTTATCAACTCAAAATCCCTGACAGCTTTTCTCGATACTACATCGACCATGATCTGACCCGCGACCCCCGTCTCGTGAACAATAGTCACGGCATAACTGTCGGGATAGTCGATGGCAAGCCCCGAGAGCTTATCCGATACAGCGGTTAAACTCTTGACTTTGCCGAAAGAGCTTATGATCCAGGGAAGTTCAATGGCGAATATTTCCCGACATCCGTTTGTCCGCTTGTCGCCGACGAAAAACTCGGTATAGCATTCCCAGGGATGCCAGTCGGGAAGATACTGTCCCACATGGTATCTGTAAAAGCAATTTCCGTCGATATTTTTAACACAATTCATTATGTATCGTATCTCCCTGCGATACATCTGTGTCGAAGACAGAAACAAAACCAGCCCCGCTTTGTCCGCCAATCTCGTGTTTTGCTCATACCCGTCATCTACAAGGTCGATCTCGCTGAAAACATGAGAACCGCATTTTAAGAGCCGGTTGACAATGACCGAATGGGAAAGCGGGGAGGTTGAAACAAAAGAAATATCCGGACTGAAAGTCTCAATTGCCGAGGACAGGTCGTTAAATGTTTCTATTGAGTGTGTTTGGGCAGCCGTGTCCAGTCTGTCCTGCCTGCTGTCAACACCGCAAATGTCGGCATCGTCAAATATTGTTCTCAGCAGCCTTACTCTTCTCATTCCCATCGAGCCCATCCCGACTACCAATATTTTCTTTTTAGTTTTCATAAGGGTAAGCTCCAATCGTAAAAGTCCTTTGACAGACCTTCGATACCCGAAACCAAGAAAGCGTAAATTTTTTCGGCAATATTTTCCGAAGTCGCTTCTCTGTAGTACGGACTTTTCATTTCTTTTATCTTTGCCTTGAATTCAGCGGATATTGCAAGGCTTATGGATTTTTTGATTTCTTCGAAAACCGGTTTGCAGTTTATTGTATTCTCTCCCTGAACTCTTCCTTTTTGCCTGTTTCCGATATTTACAACAGGCACTTTAAATGACGGCGCTTCTACTATGCCGCTGCTCGAATTTCCAACCATGGCAAGGCAATATTTCATGGCGGAAAGATAGTTTATTGTTCCCAAACTGTCAACCAGAATTGAAGAAGGACGGTCGTTGCAGAAGTCGGTGATTTTTTTATTAATAAACATCCCTCCTTCATCCGCATTGGCTTTTGTAAACAACACGGGAATATTTACCGAATCCAAAGCGGAAAGGAGAGCTTCAATATCTTTATCCAAGTCCCC
>JGI24710J26742_10000942_pt1 | contig 27143 bp, 29 predicted proteins | sample BioPla2DNA2_FD_26742 | JGI IMG/M metagenome (IMG submission 26742)
GAGGCAAGAAGTTCTCCTGCCCGGCATGCGGGTACTCCGGAGATGCCGATGCAAACGCGGCGCTCAACATAGCGTCGGCACCGGCGGTGGGAGTTTCATGATACCCGGACGCCTCCTGTAGCTCCTGCGTTGTTCAGTGCCGGGTGCCGGCCGGCCGGGGAGATCGACTCACCTTGCGAGTCCTGCCCGGATATGTCGCACCGTCTCAGGATACTGTCGCAGGAGGGCATCCCGTTCCAGGTTCTCCCTGACGATCCACCTGACATCATGGTCATCGAGGGTTGCGAGCTGGCGGAGGTACTCAAACCCCACCCCGGGCAGGGCCATAACGACCTGGCTGAGGGTATACCCGAGCACCTTCCTGAGGGCCACAAATCCCTCTGACTGGCGTTCCCCCGCCGTGTAGATCCGGATCAGGATCTTGCGGTGCAGCTTTAGCGCCGCCTCGGCCAGCTCTGGTTCCTCATGGAGGCCAGACTCCACAATCCCGGTGGCCGCCGCCCGCATGGGGAGCCACGATCCGGACTCAACCCACCCCTCCAGTCCGGCGACAGTCACTTCCTGCCGGGCAGCGAGGAGATCGCGAACCCCGAGCGTCACCCCCTCCCGCACCCACGGGCGGGGGTCGAGAGAGGCATCCTGCAACCGGGCGAGCGCCGCCCCGGTAGATACGGGTGCGACAACCCCTATCGCTGCAATGCCGCAGATCCCGCAGAGCGGGAGAACTTCGCGCGGATCACCTGCCGGGGCGTCCTCAGGGGAGGTGCATGCGAACTCAGTACAGAGATCCCAGAGGGTCCAACAATCACCGTCATCAGCTGCTGCGTATTCCCTGACAACATCAGCAAACGCCAGGGCGAGATCCCGGTTGCCGTGGGAACCTCGCAGCTCGCTCTCCGCAACCAGCCAGGCCATAAGATCCCCGGCATTCCCGGTTGCAAGGAACCCTGAGAGTTGCCGGGCGATCTCCCGGATATGGGCCTTTTTATGCATCATCTCTTGTAACCAGATCCTCAAGATAGAGTGATCCGGGAACGAAAATAATTGATCGCTACCGGGCGATCAGGGTAGCAACAAAGGCGTCCAGTGCTGCATGAACATTCTCACCATTATGCGCGGAGATGGGATAGACCGTCTCTCCCGGCATATCCCGGCTGATAGCCCCGGGAGCAGCGTCAATACAATCACATTTGTTCGCCATGAACACAAACGGAACGCCGAGTTCTCTCAGGCGGTCGTAGAGGTGCCGCGTCGTCGCATCCACCCCTCTGGTGGCGTCCACAACGATGATCGCGCCATCCATCCCCCGCGCGAGGATCTCCCTGACGAACTCGAACCTCTCCTGCCCAGGTGTTCCGAAGAGGTAGATCGCCTGTCCCCTCACCTGCAATCTGCCGAAATCGAAGGCGATGGTCGTGGAACCCTTCCCTGAGGGGGCCTCGATATGGCGACTCCCGGGATCGAGTGCCTGGATAAAACTGGACTTACCCGCATTGAACGAACCAAACACGACAATCTTGAGCCTGCCTTCTGCCATTAGCCCTGTATCAGCCGTAGAATATTTTATGGTTTCGATATCCCGGCGTTCTGGAGAGAGATGGGGTCCGCCAGGTCTCCCCCGAGAAGGTTACTACAACGACTGCATCGCCACGCCCGGTTCCCTCGAAGGGGTAAATATTTTCATAGATATCGATAAACCGACCACGAAAAAGGAGTTTCCGCACCGGTACCATACCGCAAACACCATCTTGTCTGTAGTAGAATCTGGTGGTATGGGCATGGAACGCTCGGTAAAACGTCTCATGGAAGACAGGGAGAAACGACGGGAAGAGAACCTTGAGAAGTACATCGAACAGCTCGAGCACGAGAGCACACCCTACCGCCTGCGGGCTGCTGAGGCGCTGGGGGGGTGTGCCGATCCAAGAGCTGTCGAACCGCTGATAGCTGCCTTACAGGATCAGGAGAACGAGGTCCGCTGGATCGCAACAAATGCACTCGGGAAACTCCAGGATATCCGGGCGGTGGACCCCCTCCTCGCCCTCCTCACCGACCCTGATCGCTGGATACGGCGTGGCGCCGCCTGGGCGCTCGGCGAGATAGAGGACCTGCGCGCGGTCGAACCGCTCCATCCTCTCCTCGGGGATGCGAAGAAGGACGTCAGGGTAGCTGCTGCCGATGCGCTCGGGAAACTCTGCGACGCACGATCGGTCGACGCCCTCTCCAGCGCGCTCGAGAACGAGGAAGAACCTGAAGTGAGGACGGCGATCCGGCGGGCTCTCCGCGCGATCACCGGCGAGATGGATTTCTGATCCCCGATCACCTGTACTCCAGGTGCAGCCCGACGCCTGTCTCCCGGACGTCCACCACCTTCGAGAGAGCAATCTTTGCCGCAAGGCCGGTACAGTGGCAGGGATGGAGGGCCGCCGGCCGTACCTCTGAGAAGTAGTCGACGACCCCCTGCAGCTGCCCCGGTTGCGGATCCTCAAGGTGGAACCCCCCGATGACGTCGGCGATCCGATCTTCACCGCAGACCTCGCGCGCCTGCTCGACGATCGAGCATATCCCGGCATGGGAGCAACCGGTCACGATGACAAGTCCTTCTGGAGTCTTGCAGGCGAGCGCGGTGTCGTCTGCGATGAGATCGTCCCTGATACCGTCAGGCGTGTAGATGTATCCGCACGGGGGCACCTGCTCAAACTCGAACCGGCGCTCGATCTCGCCGAGGAAGACCAGGTTCTCGGTCAGCCAGAGGGGGGCGGCGGTGAGGAGAACCTTCCCGTGCCGGAAGAGTTCCTCGACCGAGAGGTGACACCCGATCTCCCCTATGCCGCCATAACTCCGGGTGAGGAAGGCATCCGGGTGGGCGATGAACGTGGGTTCGATGCGTCCCCGGCCTTCGATGATCGCCTCGGTGTGGAGCCGGATGAGGGCATCGAGACCCCAGGTATGGTCAAGGTGGCCATGCGAGAGGACGACTTCTCCGAGATCGAGGAGATTGATCCCCATCTTCCATGCGTTCTCGATAAGGATGCCCGAGTAGCCGGTATCAAAGAGGATGCGGTTCTTCCCATCCTCGATGTAGATCGAGAGCCCGGGTTCTGCGAGGAAGTACCGATCGGTGAGAGCAGTGTTGTCCACAAGGACCGTCAACTTCATGCGCGGCGCTCACCTCTGAATGCATCCATGNCCGCGATCGTATCCATGCAGGATACTGCGAACGCCGCAGTTAAGAACGTTTCCCGGCGGNAAACCACTCATCCGAGCCGATCAGGCACCATTCACGGGCGACGATTGGCACCGAGGTCGAATTGAGCGAGGATCTTCTGGCAGGTGCAGTGGTTGCCCAGGTGGCATATGGCGACCCTCGTCGCTTCGAACCGGACAGGAAGATCAATCCCGGGAACCAGTTCAGGGAGATCGCCAGACCCGAGCGTGATGTGCGGAGAGTAGCGCGCATATGCGGAGGACTTCGGGAACTGGAGGAGGCAGTCAAGAGACGCCTGAGACGCTTCACCTGCGAAGATCTCCGGCCCGGTAGGTGAAGACATATACGGCATCATGGCGTTCATCACGGCCTTGTGGAAGAGCTGGAGGATATCCGGCCGCGGGATATGAAAGACGGATACCATCGTCTCTGTACCCACCCGGCGCTTCGCGATAGCATCGATAGTCAGGGCCATGGGGGAGCATCGCCGGGTGATCCGGTCAATTCTTCTGGCTATCTCCGGGATATCCTCGCGCCTTGCCGGGAAGATCGCAACCGAGATGTGCGGGAGAGAGATATCTCTCTCCAGGCGTATCCCCCCACCCGGGTTGCCGGCGAGCAGGATCCGATTTGCGCCGATCGCCATATCCATGATAGGCCCGGGCGGCAGGATGACCACATCGAGGGCAACCATATCGGGCAGTTCAGTCATGGATCCTGATGAGGTGGCAGGGATAAAAAATGGTTCCCTGCCGACCTGCATTGGCCTCTTCTCTCACCACTTTATGCCAAAGATGGGTTCATCTTCGATGGGGTTTGTGATCCTCCGGACACTCGCCTCCATCGGAACATCCTCACCTCTATTCAGGTTCTGCCTCAGCTGTTCAAGGCCTGCGGTCACCGAGTCATCCTTCGACTGGATGCCACTCACCGTCACACGGAACGTCAACGACACCAGCCAGCGATTCGTCATCTTCATCTCTTCCCCCTCTGGTGCCGAATGTATCGCCGGGAGATATAAAGGCAGCTTGTGATCAGGGAGTTACCCCGGTTGCCCGGGCCTGCCGCGCCCTGTGGATTCAAGATAGTAGCTGGAGTAGAGAGGCCGGGTTGGTGTGGATCGGTGTGGTGGCCCGTAGCAGAGCAGTGAACCTGGATTTTCACCGGCTTCTCGCCTCACAGGGATCAGACTGTCCCTGCCCGGGTGGATAGGGTGCGTGACCCCGGATGAGTCCGTCGCAGGCCCGCCCCTATCCAGAAGAGCACCCTCGCCCGCATAGCACGAGGCCTGGCTTTGCCACGCAGTTCCGGCAGCAAAGGAAGTGACTGCCCCCGGGCGGCGCAAAATAGGAGATGAACCGATGGAGAAGATCGCGTCCCGGGTTAAGCACAAGACCACGCTTCATGAGCGTTTCGGGGAAAAAAATAGGGGTTCTTGGGTTACTTCAGGGCTTCAATGCCACGGTAGTCGATGGCATTCACGAATGAGTCCAGATCCTGCCGGGAACCATCTTCAACACCGACATAGACCATGAACCGCTCATTCACACCAACCCAGGCGGTGTAGGTCGCAGGTTTGCTGAAGCACTCCCAGGAGGGGTGACCGCTGACCCGGCCCTGCCGGTAGTAGCCATCGCTCGTCTCGATCGAGGTAAGCGTGTCCCACAACTGCCAGTAACCTACATCATAATACGCGGAGTCCTGGAGTACAACCACCACCTGTGTATCGCCCCTGGCATATCCACAGGATGCGAAAGACCACTGGCCATCCTCGACCGTCCATGTGGCTCCGGCCGGTTCCTCCGCGGTCCAGCCTGCGGGTGCATCAGGCAGGAATGTCATCAGGGTTGCAAACGGAACCGCAGTAACGCTTCCTTTTGCGGTCCCGGGGGCAGTAGTGGTAGCAGGAGCAGACGTGGCATCAGGAGAGATCGTATCCGATGAGGTTGATGTACAGCCCGTTGCCGCACAGAGACAGATCCCGAGTACCACAAGGAGTACCGGGAGCATCAGTTCAGGTAGGGATTTTTTCATGAATATCCCCTCAAAGAGGTTTGAATGGTGAGGAGGTATTTATTGTTTGCGATTCTTCAATACGGAGAGATCGTACTGGTTGAGATATATTTCCCACGATTCTAAGGGTTTTTCGGATGACGACCCGGCGCCGGTAGATCCCGGGCATGGATGCCACAGCAAGGCTTTTATCGGATATACGCAGATTTTGCTACATGGATCACTCAAGGAGTATACATGGGGCGCTGATTGCTGTATTCGTGGCAGCATGCATCCTCGGCGCCGGTTGCATATCGCAACCAGACGGATCCGGGGCCCCGGATGAAACCCCCGCACCGACAGGAGAGTACACCTTCAACGAGACCGACAACAATGCAGACGTCACTCTCCCGGCAGGGAGCAAGATCACGATCAGTCTCGCCGAGAACCCGACGACCGGCTACGAGTGGAACATCACCTCGTCTCGTGGGTTGCAGTACGTGAGCGACGTCTTCATCCCGCCTGATACAGGGCTCGTGGGTGCCGGCGGCATGCATACGTGGCAGTACATCACCCCGGAGAGTGGCACCGCCGAGTTCTCTGCGATCTACTGGCGCCCCTGGGCGGGTGTAACCGGAGATGAGACGGCATTCAAGGTAACTTTCACCATCAAATGATGCACCGTGCTCTCCGCCGCGATTGCCGGGGAGACACGCGCTGTTTTACCCGGGGGAGCCCTTGCATGAGGTGCGGCACTCCCGGGCAGTCACAGTGAGAGGATGACCTCAGTGTGAAGATGCACCCAAAAAAGAGTATGCCGGTGTGGACCGGATGTATTCCAGCGTTACGCCTTCCGTTCTCGGGACTTGGGCCGAAGTTCATCCGATCCGCATTTGCGGCAACGGGTTGCGCGGACTGCATTCCGGGCATTGCATTTCATACAGACCTTTACGTTGAGCAGACGTGCTTCAGCTTCGGGAAATCTCGCCATATCAAAAACACCACTTGTCAGATAGGTACTATTCGTTCTTGCTAATATTAACAGTTCTGTCAGGAGACCTGCTCCCGCCGGATCCATTCACGGAACGCCTCAAGTGCCCGCGCACGGTGGGAGATCCGGCTCTTCTCGGCGAGCGGCATCTCGGCGAGCGTCCTCCCTTCGTATGCGAAGATGGGGTCGTAACCAAACCCCTCCGCCCCCCGGGGGCTGACGATCGTCCCCGGCAGGACTCCGCGGAAGATGCGGATGCCGTCCTCCCGGGCGAACGCGACAGCGGTCTCAAAGTGCGCGCTCCGGTTCGAGACACCCTCCATGAGTTTCAGAATCCCCGCATTCCCGATGGTGTCCTGGACGTATGCGGCGCACGCGCCGGGAAACCCGCCGAGAGCGTCGACGAAGAAGCCCGTATCATCGACGATCAGCGGCCGGGCGAGAACCTCGTAGGCGTACGCCGCCTTCCCCCGCGCAACCTCCCCGACATCGATATGGCGGAACTCCGGGCACGTGAGCGCGACATGCTCGACCTCAAGCAGTCCCGCAAAGTACTCGGCCACCTCGCGCGCCTTGTTGGCGTTACCCGTCACCACCGCGAGTCTCACAGATATCGCCCCCGCAGCTCCACCTCGTGTTCGCGGGAGAGGACATCATCCGCCCCGGGGAACGCACCTGCATACCCCTCGATGAATGCCGCCTTCAGCTCCTCGAAGTTCTCGGTGGTGCTCTCAAGCGTCTGGAAGAAGACATGGAGATCAACCCCCCGCCCCTCCACCTCCGGCGACGTGGACGCAAGCCCGAAGTCGATCAGGACACACTGCCTGTCGCGGATGATCATGTTGCTCGTCGTCAGGTCGCCGTGGACGATCCCGGCCCCGTGCAGTCTCCCGACCGCCTCCCCGGCGAGACTGACGTTTGTCGGCGTCGTGACATACTTCAGCAGATCCCCTGCGACCCGCTCCATCACTATCGTATCAGGCGTGACATCACGGATCACCGGTGTCGGAACCCCTGCGCGCCGGGCTGTCGCGATAAGGCGCGCCTCGGCACGGGTCCGCTCAGTGATAAGCCGGCGGTCAAGGGCGGGGTTCCTGTAACACTTGCTCACCCGGCGCTTGACCACATCCTCCGCACCGATCTCCACCACAGCCTCCGCACCCCGGGCGACGCCCCTCTCGTGCGGTCCGGCAGCAAATATATCGCCCGGTTCGGTCCGCCAGGTGATCGCCACCTCATCGGCCCGGTAACCCGGCCGGATCTGCGACTCATCAAGGGGAAGCGTGACGCCATGCTCAAGCATGATCTTCCCGGTGTATGCGATCATAGCGCCATTATCACCAAGGTACATCCTCTCCGGGACGGCGAACGATGCCCCCCGGTCCTCGCACATCACNCCGAGCATCTCCTGGAGTCGCGCGTTCGCCCCGACACCGCCGACCAGGAGCACCTCGTCCTTGCCGGCATGCGCGAGCGCCCGCTCNGTCACCTCGACGCACATCGCAAACGCGGTCTCCTGNAGACCCGCGCAGACATCCTCGAGCGGTGCTCTGCTCTCCCGGGCGGCGCTGACGAGCCCGGAGAAGGCGAGGTCCATCCCCTTCACCGTATACGGGAGCTCGATGTACTCCCCCTGNCGGGCGAGCCTCTCAATGGCCGGGCCGCCCGGGTGCGGGAGGTCGTGGCTCCGGGCGAACTTGTCGAGTGCGTTTCCAAGCCCGATATCCAGCGTCTCCCCGAAGATCCGGTAACGGCCGCCCAGGAAACCGAGAACCTGGGTGTTTGCGCCGCTCGCGTAGAGGACGATCGGGTCGTCAAACCCCGTCGCCCACCTCCCGATCTCGATGTGCGCGACACAGTGGTTGACGCCGACGAGCGGCACGCCGAGAGCTATCGAGAGCGCGCGTGCGGCGGTCGCCACCGTCCTGAGTGCCGGACCGAGGCCGGGCCCCCGGGAGAAGGCGACCGCCCGGATCTTCTCCGGATCGGTGAGCACCCGGGATACAACCTCCTTCATCATCGACGCATGGTGCTGCGCGGCTTCCCGTGGGTGGATCCCTCCTTTCGGCGGGACNTAGGGNGCGGAGTGGAGGGCGACCAGATCGTCTCCNAAGAGGGCGGCGCTCAGGTTCCAGGCCGTCCCCTCAAGCCCCAGCACCAGCCCATCACCGGGCGCTATATCAGGCATAAAACAGGTATCGCTCCGTTGCAAAAAACTGACCGCGGCCGTGACCCGCAGATGAGATGCGGCCGCGACCCCGTATTCAGGTATCAGAGAGTGAGGATCTACTTCCGAAACTCAGTGTAGCCGCACTTACCGCAGGCTACCCGATCTTTGTGCTCGGCCATCAGCACGCCGGGACCACACCGGGGGCAGTGCCGCTTCTTCAGGACGACCGCATCGCCTTTGACCTCGTAACACTCGTATCTCTTGACAGCCATGCTATTTACGCCTCGCTCTCGACCTTTGGCTCGCCGCGCTTGAGCAGGTAGTCTCGCTCCGTCGACTTCCGGCTCTCCTCATCGTCGTATATACGGGCACGCCCGGTGACCTCCATCTTCCCGAACCGGGTCTTCAATGAGTCCAGCACGAGGAGGTTCTCGTTCTTATTCAACATCGCGGCGAGCTTCTCCTGGATGCTCTTCCGCGAGGGTGTCGGGCCGTCGAAGGTGAGAGTAAACAGAATCTCTCTCCTCTTCAGAACCTCGTTCCTCACATCACGGGTAATTTCAAACTCCATCGATATCCCTAAAATGTTGTTGACAGATTTATTTAAACTCTGGTATGGCGCGCAGATAGCGGTCCCNACCACNGGGGGTCACTCACGCACAAAGACATCCAGGATGGCTTCTGCATCCCGCTTTGCCGATGCATCAACGATCTTTAAGACAACCCCCTCACCGGGCTGGCCATAGAGGACGGCNGAACCTGCCGGCGCGGCGATAACAAGCGGAATGACCGCNAGATCCTCCTCACCGTCGACGAAGATCACGCCCGGCGGATCGCGGACCACATCATCGATAGCCGCCACGAGTTCGTCGGTGATCGTGCCCGGCGGGTTCCTCGCCGTGACCCTCCGTGCCTGAAGCAGGGGCGAGCAGGTGCAGGGTGTGCGCATCGTGTAGCCGTCTATGATAGCGATATCAGGAACGACCCCGGCACCAAGAAGATTGTGAGTCACCACGTCACCGACGGCGTAGACCGCCCGGCCCTCGATGCAGGGAAGGAGCTCGCTGATATCGCGGTATAGCGTCCCAAACGGTATCTTCAGGAGATCCCGGTGTACCTCGGGAAGCCGGAGCATCAACGGACCTTCAGAGCGTATCGGCCGGCCATGGTGATGTTCATCTTCTTTGCGATATCTGAGTGTTCGGGGTCGATGATCACCACATACCCCGCCCAGTCTTCGCTCAGGTTCGTCGTGCCGCAGATCACGCAGGATCCCCCTTCAACGACACGGTGACACTCACGGCAGACCCGGACAACCTTCTTACGCACGACCATTATGCCGCCTCTTTCCTTCTCTCCTCTTCAAATTCTTCATCCAGCCAGATCGTGGTCCCGAGGCCCGACTGCCGCATGGTAAGACCGATCTTGCTCTCCCGGGGCTCGCGCTCNTTGAGCGAGAGCGCGACGACTCGCGCCCGGACACCGTCGCCCACCGCNATAGANCGCTTCGAGTCCTGNCAGACCAGTCGATTATTCTTCTCGTCGTAGTTGATATACTCATCCGATATCTGGCTCACGTGGAGCATGGCATCGATCGGGCCGAGACTGATGAACGCGCCGAAACTCGTCGTCTCCACCACCTCGCCCTCGATCACCTCCTGGAGCGCCAGACGGAGCACCACCGCCTCGAACCTGACGTCATAGTAGACGGCACCGTCGCCCGGGATCAGTTCTCCCTCACCGATATCGAGAACTTTTGTGACCGCAATGAAGATACCGATCTCCTTTGCGATACTGCCTTCCAGCTGCTCCTGCAGTACGTTGAGGATGACCACATCAAGGTCTTCCTCAAGAAGGGGGGGCGGAACCCGCACCTTATCCTCAAGTGTCATCGTATAGTACATAGTTTTTCACCTACCCTCTCATCAGGTCCAATCTCTTCCGCCCTCGCATTGAGACAACGCTAATTTGCTCCCGGAGGAGGGCATTCCGGAGTTCTCGATCGTTCGTCACCACGGTACATCCTTCCCGGCGGGCATACTCAAGCACCCGCTCGTCCACGCTTTCCGCGCTGCTCCAACCCGGCACGATCCGCGCACGCCGGGCCAGCGCCAGGCCCACACGGGCGGCGACGGCGTCCCGGCCGCCTCCCCGGGCGAGCCCCGAGAGCTCACCGACCACCTCCTCAAGCGTGATCGGCTCAAAATCTCCAAAAATACCCTGAAGTTCATCATACAGGTCAATCCCGAACTGGACCGGCATAAGGAAAGCGTTTGTGTCGAGAAGAACCCTCACTCGACCAGAACGCCCATGCCGATCAGTCGCCATCGCCCGCCTACCTGCCTGCTGATGGCGATCCGTGAACCAACCTCCGCACAGACTGCCCGCTTCAGCTGGGTCTCCACCTGATTCTTCCGCGCGTTTACGACCACACCAACGGTGACGGCGGTGCCGACCGAGAGCATCAGGGGTTCTTTATGCTTGAGTGGTTCGATGATCTGCTCGCTATCTGCGCCGACCACACGATCCATGAGCGTAACGTCAAATTTCAGCCTATCCCGGACCGGTGGCAGTTTCCCGATGCGCCCGGCGACCTGCCCGGCGAGAGCATCGCTCTTCGTCAGCGCAGGATCGAGTTTCGTCGCGATACCGAGGAGNCCACCGGGTGCNGCCTCGGTCACCTTGACATTTCCGGCATTGATCGATGTGATCTTTGTTGTGACCGGNTCCCACTTCATCCGGTTCTCGATCTGAACCTGCCGGCCGGGCCGGATCTCGATCTCATCGCCTTCCTGGAGGACTCCCCGGACAAGCGAGCCTCCTATGACACCNCCCTTCACATCTCTCCAGCTACCGCCGGGTTTGTTGATGTCAAACGACCGGGCAACGAGTAGCATCGGGTCGATCTCCGGGTCGCGGGCAGGTTCCGGGATGACCTCATCAAGGGTCTGGATCAGGGCACCGATATTGACCCCCCTCTGCGCTGATACAGGAATGATAGGTGCGTTCTCAGCGATGGTTCCCTTGATGAACTTCTTTATCTGCTTATAGTGTTCCAGCGCCTCGGCCTGGGTGACCACATCGATCTTGTTCTGGACGATTACAATTTTATCAATCCCGACCAGTTCAAGCGCCATCAGGTGTTCCTTGGTCTGGGGTTGGGGGCAGGACTCGTTGGCAGCGATGACGAGCATCGCACCATCCATCAGTGCTGAGCCGGAGAGCATCGTCGCCATCAGTGTCTCGTGGCCCGGGGCATCGACGAAGGAGACCGTCCGGAACGGGATCGCGCGGCCTCCGCAGACCGGACATTCGGCCCGGGATGTGTATGCCCCGGCCCCCTCGCACTTTTCACACTTATAAAACGTCGCATCTGCGTAGCCGAGCCGGATGGAGATGCCGCGCTTGATCTCCTCGCTGTGCCTGTCTGTCCAGGTACCGGTCAGCGCGCTGACCAGGGTGGTCTTGCCGTGATCGACATGACCAACGAGCCCAATATTGACACCGGGAATGAGTGCATCTCGCAAAAGTTTTCGAACCTCCTTATCCAATATATAGTGACACTACTTATACATAATCAGTAAGGATTAGATTTTCACTCCCTGCCGGTATGCGTAAACATCCATTGACTGCCCATTTTCTCCCATCCCCGTTGCATACGAAGTATGAAAAATACCATTGACGATTAGCGAATATTTATACCCTATAAATATAGACATGAAAATTGATCACAAAATGTCAAACGATACCGAGCTTTCACGTATCGGGATCTCTCTACCCAAGAACCTTCTTGATAAATTCGATGAGATCCTGAGCCTCCGGGGGTATTCCTCCCGTTCAGAAGGAATACGGGACTCAATACGGAGCTACATCACGTATTACCAGTGGATCTCAGATGTCAAAGGAGAGCGCCAGGGCGTCATCACGATGGTCTATGACCACGATCAGCGGGGACTCCTTGAGACGCTCACCGAGATCCAGCACGAGTACGTCAATGTCATCCAGGCGTCCATTCACTCACACATCACCCACAGCAGGTGCCTTGAGGTGATCCTGCTCCGTGGAGATGGAGCGGTGTTGAAGGATATAACGGAGCGATTGATGTCGCAGAAGGGTGTCGAGGCGGTGAAGCTCACCACCATACCGATCGGGGAGTGAACTACCCCGCGAGCGCGGACGGGGATCTCCCGATCCGCCCCGCGAATCAGCCCCCGCCCTCACAACTCTGGTCGACCCCTTTCTCCCAGACTTCTTTCAGCTGTTGCTGGAGTTCTTCCTCTTCTTTCAGGAAATCCTCGATGTAACTCTCGGGAGTGCGCTCGGCTCTCTCTACAGCCCTGTCCACGCGGTCGACACTGACGAGCTCATCCACCCGGTAGTAGAGACCGGTGCTATCGAGCTCAGCATACTGCCGACCATCGATCTCCTCGACCTGCAGAACCTTCCCGGTCGTGCCGGTGCGAGGATACCGGACGACTGCGCCTACTGCCACGTCATCCGTGTTCATATACGGTAAGGGTACACCTGTCATACTATTAAGGTATCACCTCCAAAATATCCTGGATGGCAATCACGATTCATCCGGTAGAGAAACAGTACTTCGACGGAACGCACCGCTCCCGGTCTCCTGAGGAGACGTATGCTGCCATTGAACCGTTGATGGCAGAGATCGGTGTATCCGAGATCATCGATCTCACCCCTCTGGATCGTCTCGGGATCCCGGTCTTCTCGGCGATCCGCCCGGGAGCGGCCCGGGGAGCTGCCCGCGTCCACGCAGGTAAAGGAAAGGAACCCATCCATGCCCGCGTATCGGCCATGATGGAGGCACTGGAGCGGTACTGCGCCGAGTACCGGGGCGAACGGATGGAGTATGCGACCTACGAGGAGATCGGCCCGGTGCGGGCCGTGCACCCGGAGGATCTGATCATACCGCGAAGACTCGAACAGGGGGAGAAACTTCACTGGACGCCGGGATGGGATATACTGAACGATGAGGAGGTCTACGTCCCGAGTAACGCCGTCTTCCACCCCTATGATTCGCTCGGCATGGCCATGCCGCTCTTCCGGAGCGACTCAAACGGCCTTGCATCAGGAAACGTCATGGAGGAGGCGATCCTGCACGCGCTCTTCGAGGTGATCGAGCGAGATGCGCTCAGCATCGCAGAGCAGAGACGCGATATGGGTCGCCGCCTCTCCATCACAAATGATTGCCCCGCACGACAGATCCTCGATCGATTCCAGGATAACGGGATCGATATCCACCTCTGGCTTCTTGATGGAAAGACCCCCATCCCCACCGTCGCTGCCGCCGCAGACGATACCGTCACGAAGGATCCCGCGATGATCGTCATCGGGTCGGGGACACACACATCCCTTGAGATCGCGGCACTCCGCGCCCTGACCGAGGTCGCCCAGAGCCGGGGGAGCTACCTCCAGGGGGGCCGGGATGACCCCCGGCGGGAGATGGTCCTCAGGAAGGCAGGGTATGAGCGGCTAAAGCGGATCAACCGGATGTGGTTTGCAGACGCAGAGACCGTCGATGGCGGGGATATCCCTGACCTGAGCACCGACCGGTTCGATCTCGACATACAGCGGACGCTCCAGGAGGTCAGCCAGCATACCGATCGGGTATGCGTCTGTGACCTCTCACGGACCCCTATCCCGGTGGTGCGCGTCGTCGCCCCCGGGTTTGAGGTCTCGTATATGGACCCGGACCGGCGGCGTCCTGCACAGGGGTGAGGGGGGCCGCGGGGTCAGAGTACCCACCGGACCCGGACGCCCCATGCGGGTCGCGCGCGATTGACCCTCCACCTCTTTCACGCGAAGGCGAATTTGGGGGAGGAGATCCTCCTTCAACAGAACTCGACTTTTTTCAGGATCTCCACAACCCTCTCCGTGCTCCGGTGCGGGGTCTGTTCGTTTGCGACGGTAAACTTCCCGCCCCGCAGAGCAGCAAATATCGCCTCGATCGCTTTTCCGTGCGACGGACCGTATCCACCCTCAAGCGTCAGCGCGAGGGGCATACCTGTGCCTTCGATCAGCATCCGGGTGAGGACGCCATAGTCTTCAGGGTTGAGGTTCATCTGCCCGCGTTCATCATCGACGAGGGCATCCTGTCCTGCCGAGATGATCAGGACATCGGGCCGGAACCGGACCAGCGCCGGGATAAATATCTCGTCAAAGACGAGGCGGTAGTCAGCGATTGTGGAGCCCACCGCAAGGGGGGCGTTGAGGGTGTAGCCCCGGCCGGCTCCGGTGCCGATCTCGTCCACCCACCCGGTCTTCGGGAAACTATCCTCCTCGTGCACCGAGCAGAAGAGAACCCGATCGCTCCCGTAGAAGATCGTCTGCGTGCCGTTGCCGTGGTGCAGGTCCCAGTCGAGGATCGCCACCCGGTCGACCGATTCGAGCGCTTTTGCCGCCGCGACAGCGGCGTTATTGAATATACAAAATCCCATCGCCTGGTCGGGGCCGGCGTGATGTCCGGGTGGGCGGACGAGGGCAAACGAGTGTTCACCATCGAGCGCGCGCTCCACCGCTACATAGGTCGAGCCGGCAGCATACAGGGCCGCATCGAACGAATGGCTGGTGACGTAGGTGTTCGGATCCAAAAAACAGGTTCCCCGCGCGACCTCCTGTATCCACCGGACATGTTGCGGGCGGTGGACCCGCTCCAGATCATTCACGGAAGCACGGACCGGGGCATGCCACTTCACATCATAAGGAACCCCGGAGAGGACTATCCGTAACCGGGAGCCCCCCTCGGGGTGGAGTTCCATATCGTGCCTGGCAAAGACGTCACCGTAAATGACCGAGCAATGCATCCTCTATCAGTTGATGGTTCTCCCCTGCTGGATATCTTCTTCGGTGACATCAAACGTCTGCCCGGTGCCCGCGATCCGGTAGGGACCGGTCGCCCTCACCTCGCCCGACCATCCGGACGTCGCATACGGGACGATAAACTCACCGCCTGTGCTCTCCTGGCGGTAGGTGAATGCCCGGCCGGTGTTCGTGACGATGGGGAGTTCGATGATGCCGTCACCCCTGATGTGAGCACCGGGCACATACTCAAATATCTTGACGGCTTTCAGGTCTGGCCCGCCTGCACCGACGTTCCTGAATATGTTCATGGGGCTCTCGTGGACGAGTCGGTAGTGCTGGAGCGCCGGCACCCTCTCGACCGGGTTGAGGATCGAGTCTCCCCGGTATTCGTAGTAGAGGTTCAGTAGCGTCGCAGCAGATCCCGCCGGGGCCTTCCTGTTGTACTCCTCCACCGCTGTCGCAGCTTCAGCGGCGTCCATCTGCTCCAGGCGCGTGACGAGGGGGAGGGAGTTATTCACGGTTCCAGGTTTGCGGTACTCGACGTAGAGAACCTCTGACCTCGGATCAGTCATGGATCCATCGAAGTTGTGGAGGCGGGAGACCATCGTCAGGTAGTAATCCTGCGTGTAGAACGGCATCGCCTGGTAACTCGTCGAACCTGCGCTCTCGGGGAGGAGGAAGTGCGGCTGGAATGGTGTCGCCTGTAACTCCTGATCCGCCCACGTCGCCGGTGCATGGAACTTCCCGGTGACGACCTGGTAATCGGTAACGACGTAGCGTGTGCCGATGTTATCGAGGATCTGGTTTGCAGGCGCTTCGGAGGTTGATGTGAGGTAGACCGCAGAGCCGTTCGGGCCGGCTACCCCGTGCTGGAAGGGGTTGTTGTTCGGTATCCGTTTTGATATGAATGTGATCCAGTGGCCGTAGTCCCACCAGGACATGACACCGTAGGACTCCTCGGGATAGGTGAAAGTATCCTTGTCGTAGATAGCGTAGTAGTCGACACCGGGGTCGGGAGTGTTTTCACCCATCCACTCGAGGGCCTCCATCCATTGTGAGTCCATACCTGAGTACTTCGCACCGGTGGCAAGAGCTATATTACCCATGAGGGACGTCCCGGCAAAGAAGAGAGTAACAGCAACGACCACAACGAAAACCCCTGTTTTGAGGTAATCAGGTTGATCTCGNCGNGATGTCCGGGCTTTCCGCGAATCAGGAGATCTACCACCCTTTCTNGTTTTTTTTGCCGGCTCTTTCTGCTTCTTAGCAGTCGCTGGAACGGAGGACACCTCGCCCCCATCTCCCGGACGGAGGAGGCGCGCAACATCCCGCCAGGTCACATCTATGACCGCCCCTGCAAAGATCGCGGCAAGGAGCGCGATGTTTGCTGCGAGGTAGTACTCATAACGTACGTGCGCAGCCGTCGAGGCGAGGATAATCACCGACCATATAAGGACAAAAACATAGGATGAGTTCACTCTCTCACGACACCACCAGATCAGGGTGGCAGCTCCGCCGGCCGCGAGGACGAGACCCCAGTGAAACGCCATCCAGGCACCTTCAAATGACCAGGCCCGGGCTTCCTGGACGGTCGTGGTGGTTGCAGATTCTCCAAAGAACTGGATAAGATTCGCTATCAGGAGGTTGTAGATATCCGGTAGCGCAACGAAGAGGAACGCGACACCGATGACCATGAGGCCCACAAGCGTAGCCGGGAAGAAGTACTTTGGCCGCCCCCGGAGAAAGACCGCAAGCGCATAGAGGGCGATAGTCCCNGCGATGAGAGCAGCATATGCGATGACATGACCGACGGTGTAGAAGACAAGGCTGAAATCGGCGTGCGGGAAGCCAAATGCCNTTATNCCGGCGATCACAGTGCCGAAGGTGACGATGTTCACGAAAACCAGATAGTCGCTCGGTCGATCCTGGAAAAAGTCAAGGATGGACTGGACCAGGGTAAAAGCTGCCACGACAAGCGCGAAGAGAACCATCGTCGGCATGTTGAAAAACCCGAGGAGGTATGCAATCCCGGCAAGGACTGCTGTTATCCCCGGCACCTTCAGGGCATCAAGATTTTTTTGAGAGAATGATATATCGCGTGCAGCAGATAGCGCTACGATATAGACAAGAACGAAGATCGTCGAGAAGAGCGTCTCCGTAATATGATGATCAACGAAACCAAAGAGAGATCGGTATGCATAGTTGCTGCCGATGACTGCAATCAAGCCCGCCGCGATGAGACCGGTCTTCCAATCGGCAATCTTCCTTCCGAGCAGGTAGATGACCGGCACCATCGCTGCGGCCATCAGTGGCGGAACCCAGGATGCTACCACCATAATCTCAGGGCGTGTCGATGCGCCGGTGAGGAGACAGAGCACTGCTGCGATCTGGGCAAAGAGCGGTCCCCAATGGATGTCGTCNCCTGTCGGATAGAGTGTCATCGCATCGAACCAGGCGTAGCCAGGGAAATTTGCTACAACTTGTTCGACCTGGCGAACCTTATACCAGGGATCGTTGCCGAGGAGATTGACACCTTCAGAGGTCACTAGGCCTTCCGAAGGGATGCCCCGCGTCCAGAACGTGAGCAGAGCGAGCAGAATGATGATACCAATGATTATATATGGTTGGTATTTCTTGAGATCTACGTGGACCATCTGACCCTCCTTGTTACGGAATTGTTTCCCTTTAAACCTAATAACCTTGGTGTATTCAGAATAAAAGAGAACCTGAGTGTTATTCAGGGTTTTTCGCCACCCGGTAAAAGATCTCTTCAAACGCCCCTGCTTTCTTCTTCCAGCTGTGCTCCTCCATCCCGGCCGAACAATCCCCTGGTGAGGCATAAGCCAGCTCATCGATTCTCGCCAGGAACTCTCCCCTGTCCCGGTAAACAGCTATATGGTCTCCGCCCATCCTGAGCATATCGGGGATGGGAGTTGAGAGGATCGGCTTACCACAGGCTGAGTACTCGAAGTACTTGTTTGGGAGAGCGATATCGACCCACTGAGGAGGAGAGAGTGGAATGAGGCAGATGTCCATCAGAGCGATGCAGTCGGGGAGGGCGGAGTAATCGACNGCCCCGGTGAAGTGCACCTGTTGGGCGATCCCGATATCNCCTGCGAGGACACGGAGCTCGTCCAGGTAGTCNGTGAAGAGCGAGCCTCCGACGATCAGGAGTTCTGCGTTCTCACGTCGTGCAAGAACTTCCGGGAACGCCCNGATCACTTCATCGAGGGCGTACCACCGCTCGACTGCCCCTGCAAATCCGAGCACGAATGCATCAGGAGCGATCCCGAGGGTTGAACGCATATCTGCACCGTCTATGGGGCGGAAGAGATCAGTGTTGACACCGTTTGTGATCAGCTCCGCCTCGTAGCCATAACCCCGGAGTTTCTCGACGAGACCGGGCGAGACGGTCGTGATGACGTCACTGTGGTCGAGGTTGTAACGGGTTATGGCGAGGACACCCTCCCGGAGAAGCCACCGTATGGCCGGGTTTTTGTAGTAAGCGGCGGCGGAATCCGGGAACCAATCTTTGAGATCGAAGATCACCGGCACGTCATACTTTTTTGCTGCGCGGACCATCGCCGTTCCCGCGAGGATGTGGGCGCCGACGACGACGTCGATGTCGTGATCGCGGATGATGTTACTGATGACCCGGTAGTGGCAGGGCGCGTTCAGAACATAGTGGAGGAAGGGACTCTCGACCGCGAACTGCGTTGCCTCGTGGACATGGAGAAGGGTTTCTCGCTCCTTTCCCCGACTGACATGGAAGTGAGGGACGTGGACCTCATGCCGGGCCGCGAGCTCCTCGAATATGTTGTGGTGCCGGGATGGAATCGGGTGGTGGATGTAGTCCTGGGTGGAAACGAGGAGGACATTCATTGAGCTTGCGCTCTTGCGATCGATTCGAAGTAATTAAAGGTGATCCTGGTTCCCCTATAACACAGAGATATACTGTCTCATGAGGATAGGGATCTGGTGGAGCTCCCGGTCAGGGTATTAGCTTATTTAGAAGGGGGACCACGATTCGCCGATTATGCTGGTCTTTTGTGGACAAACAAAGCCTGCTCCCACAAATCAGGATAAAAAAGGTGGTTACCCGGTCCCCACCTTGTTTGATGTGCTCTCCCAGACCCGCATGTCTTTTCCAAGGTTGAACAACCCCTTTATCAGGTAGATCTGGTTCGTAGCAAATGAGATAATCGTGCTGTCCCTCCAAAAGTAGCCGATCAGGGTGAAGAGAACAAGTGCCCCGATAGCAAGGATTGGAGATGCAAGCGAAAGCCCGATCACAAAGAGAGCGCTACCGGCAAAAAAGAGGGCAGGCGTCACAAGATACATGCAGATCCTGAGCGGGTAGAAGAGCCGCGAAAATGGGCGTGGTAACCTCAGGAGATCAAGGTTTGATATCGTCGCTTCAATCAGGTGCGTCGCCCGTCGGGTCTTCTGGCGATACTGTCTATGGAAGTCAGGCGGCACATCCTCGTATACGAAGGCACCAGGCTCATACACCGCCAGGTACCCACGTCTGATCGCCTCAAACGCCGTGTTTGCATCATCAGCCCCACGCCGGTCATCAATCCGCATCACTCGGTCGCGCCAGAACGCGACGAGCGCACCGTTGAAAGCATAGGTAGAGTCGACGGCGCTCTCCCAGCTACACATCCGCCCGTAGTAGTTCCGGTAAGCTCCTTCCATCTGCGCTGGATGAGAACCATCACCAGGAAGAGGATGAAGGTCACCACAGACCGCTGCGATACGTTCATCGCTGACAAGCCTGGCGATGAGGCGCTCAAGAGCTTCACGCTCGAAGAAGACATCTGCATCCGTGGTGACGACAATCGGGTAGCGTGCCATTGAAATTGCTTTGTTGTACGATCGATTTGTACCCAACCGCTCCATGTTCTCGACGATCCGATGATCAATACCGGCTTTCCAGAAAGCCTCCTGTGCAAGCGCTCTGGTGTTGTCGGAGGAGCAATCGTCCACGAAGATCACCTCATACCGATCCACCGGATATGAAGATGCGAGGATGTTTTCGACCCGCTCCTGGATAACGGCCTCTTCATTGTAAGCGGATATAACAATGCTTATCATAGGGTACTCACCGAGTGCCGGTGGCTCCTCCAGCTTCCTCCCGATGTTGATCCCGATAAAGAAGACGATATAGGGTACGACCGAAATTACAAGAAGCGCCAGACCGATCCAGAGAAGCATGAAATTAATCTATAGATCAGGTATTTATCGCTTTGGGATAAAAAAAACAGGCTCTCCCATTGTGCCTTAATTTTTGGGATTACAATACACATCTCAGCTTAAAGAGGAGGGAGATGCTGCAGAACATATCGTAGATGGTAAGTACCAAATCGTGGATATGAGGCAGTAAATCAAAACCCCTCCACTTTAAAGCCAGATACTATGCACCATTAGAGAGAGACAATTCCCCGGATCGCCCCACACATATACTCCAGCTCCTCATCACCCACCCCGGGATGGACCGGCAGGCTCACGACCGACACCGCGAGATCTTCCGATACCGGGCACGAACCACGCTCACCCTCATACACCGGCTGACGGCTGACCGGAATGGGGTAATGAACAGCGGTCCCGATCCCCTGCTCCGCAAGGGCGCTCATGAACTCATCCCTCGAAAGCGGATAGCCGGCAGGGATCTTCACCACGTACTGGTGATAGACGTGCCGCACGCCCGGTGCCGCGTACGGCGTGACGAGACCCGTCCCCGCGAGGTGGCGGTCGAGATATCGGGCGTTATGGATCCGGCGCTCATTGAACCCCTCAAGGCGGTCAAGCTGCACGAGACCGATAGCAGCGCCCATGTTCGTCATCCGGTAGTTGTAGCCGATGGCGGTATGGAGGTACTTCTGGCTCTGGCCGTGGTTGATGAGGAGTCTGACCCTCTCCGCAAGGTCGGCATCATCGGTCGTGACCATGCCACCCTCCCCGGTGGTCATGTTCTTCGTCGGATAGAAGGAGAAACACCCGATGTCGGCGAGGCTCCCTGCCCGCCGTCCACCCACCTCCGCCCCGTGCGCCTGGGCCGCATCTTCGATGAGGAGGAGGTCGTTATCATCACAGAGGTCGCGGACGGCACTGATATCAAACGGCTGCCCGAAGAGGTGGACGCCGATGATCGCCCGGACCTCCGGCTGGATGAGTCTCGCGACCGAGTCAGGATCGATATTGAACGTCCGGGGATCGACATCAGCGAAGACCGGCGTCGCCCCGCACATCGAGACAGCAGACGCTGTCGCAAAGAACGTGAACGCCGGGACGATCACCTCATCCCCCGGCCCGATTCCCGCCGCGAGAAGCGCCGCATGGAGCGCCGCTGTCCCTGAGTTAAGACCGATAGCATGCCCGACACCGCAGTATTCAGCGAATCGTGACTCAAACTCCGTGACCACTGACCCTTGAGCGAGCATCCCCGACCGCATCACGCGGACGACGGCCTCTATCTCCTCTTCTCCGATGAACGGCCGGGCGATGGGGACATCCATCGTCACCGCCTCGCCTCCGGGGGGAGCGGCCGGAACCGCGCCGGCGACCCCACCGCAAGCGTCTCAGCCGGGACATCCTTCGTCACAACCGCACCGGCAGCGACAAACGCCCCCTCACCGATCGCAACCCCGGGGAGGATCGTCGCATTCGCGCCGATGACAGCACCGTCCCCGATCACCGGTGCCTCAAGCGACTCATGAGGGCCGGGCGGGTAGCGGTCGTTTGTCAGAACAGCGTTCGGGCCGATGAAGACCCCATCCCCGATCCTGGTGCCGGTCGGGATGTAGACGAGACTCTGGAGCCGGACGTCATCACCGATCGTGCAGTCACCCTCGATCACCGCCGCCGTCCCTATAGCGACCCGGTCGCCGATCGTGGTCTTTTCGCGAATCAGGACGTTATGCCCGGTCTGGAAGGCATCACCGATCAGGACATCGCAGTAGATGATGGTTCCCGACCTGAGGATCGCATCCCTCCCGATGGTGGCGCCGGGAAAGTCCGTCTCCCCGATACGGTCCCGGGAGGGAAACCCGAGGGTCACCGGTTCAAATATCGTCGCCCCCTCGCCGAGGGCGTTATAGCCATACTCAATCATTCAACGGTCACGCTCTTTGCAAGATTTCGCGGTCTATCGACATCCCGCCCAAGGGCACATGCGGTGTGATAGGCGAGCAGCTGGAGGACGACAGATGCCGTCAGCACCTGCACAAGAAGGTGTGTGTCCGGGAGAGGGATGAATATATCCGCGATCCCGGCGAGCTCCGTATCCCCGTCCACACCGAGCGCGATGACCGGCGCCCGCCGGGCCTTCACCTCCTTGACGTTTGATACCATCACGTTGTAAGTCGGTCCGGGGGCGCATATGGCTATCACCGGCGTCTCAGGGGTGAGGAGGGCAAACGGCCCGTGCTTCAGTTCCCCGGCTGCATACCCCTCAGCATGGACGTAGCTGATCTCCTTCATCTTGAGGGCGCCTTCCATCGCGACCGGGTAAAACGGCCCCCTCCCTATAAAGAAGGCATGATCCGCCTGAGAACAGAGGGCGACCGCATCCTCGACGTCGTAGAGGAGGACATCCCCTATGGCCAGGTGCGCATGCGAGAGAACGTCGTTAAACGCCCCCTCACACCGCAGGTTGACGATCTGGATTAACGCCGCGAGCTGTGCCGTATACGACTTTGTCGCGGCGACACCGATCTCAGGGCCAGCACGCATCAGGAGGGTTCTATCCGCGACCCGGGTCAGTGTGCTCCCCTGGACGTTGGTGATGGCGAGCGTGGGACAGTTGCGGGCTTTTGCCATATTCAGGGCGGCTATCGTATCCGTGGTCTCGCCGGACTGGGAGACCGCTATGACAAGACCCCTGAGCGGTCCCGTGAAGTACTTGAACTCAGACCCCATCTCAATGCGGACGGGGATGTTACAGAGCGACTCAGCCAGGTACTTGAAGACCAGGGTGGTGTGGTAGGATGTCCCGCACGCGACCAGCGTGATCTCGCTTGCATCCTTGAGCATCCGCCGCACGCCCTCGTCGACACCCGCCCGGATGGTCTCGTAGAACGACTGGGGCTGCTCAAATATCTCTTTGAGCATATAGTGCTCAAACCCGCCCTTTCTGGTATCCTCGACGCACCAGTTGACCAGCTCGATTGGTCGCTCTACCTTCTCCCCCTCATGGTAGATATCGAGACTGTCCGGTGTTATATCGGCGACGTCACCATCGTTAAGGTAGATCACGCGCTCGGTGTAATCGAGGAGCGGCATAAGGTCAGAGGCAGCGAAGAACTCCGAGTCTCCGACACCGAGGACAACCGGGCTTGCATTCCGGGCAGCGATGATCCGCTCTGTATCTTCCATGATCACGAGGAGGGCATACGAACCCTGGAGGTGGGGGAGGGTCGCGTTGACAGCCGCGAGGAGATCTCCATCATAGTGCTCCTCGATGAGGTGAGCGATCGCCTCGGTGTCGGTCTCCGACCGGAAGACGTGGCCCCGGTCCTCAAGCTCCCGCTTCAGATCGCTGTAGTTCTCGATAACCCCGTTGTGCACGACAGCGATCTTTCCCTCGCAGTCTACCTGAGGATGGGCGTTTGTGACCGTGGGTTCCCCGTAACCGGCCCAGCGGGTATGCCCGATACCGGTTGACCCCCGGAGACCCGCCGCCCCCGCCTCGCCATCGGATATGCTGCCGGTCCTCTTATATATCTCAAGCGCACTCCCGACCGTCGCGATGCCAAACGAGTCATACCCCCGGTACTCGAGCCGTTTTAACCCGCTTATCAGAATCGGCGTTGCATCGCGTCGTCCGATATAACCGACAATTCCGCACATCAGATCACCCTCACGCTGTCCTCGATGAGACCGGTCACGGTCTTTCCCTCTCCTATGGTGACACCATTACCCACAATACAGTTCTTAAATGTTGTGAAGGGTGCTGCACGGACACCATCGCCGAGGATTGCGCCAAATTCCTCTTTTAACACCTTATCTCCAACTTCCATGAAACTCGCAGAGGCGTACGTTGTGGTGTGGTCGGCAAGTATGCACCCCTGGCCAAAGACGGCGGAGATGATCCTTGAGTGAGATCCTATGGTGACGTCATCCATGATGATGGAGTCAGCGACGTAGGTGAAGGGCTCAAGCACCACCCGGTCACCGATGCTTGAGTCGGGCATGATCACGGTGTTCGGGCCAATGGAGCAGTCGCACCCGATGGTTACAGGCCCACAGATCACGGTGTTCGGGCCGATGGTCGTCCCGGTACCGATACGCACTACCCCCCGGCGGGTGACGGACGCATCGACCATCCCGCCGATCTCGGGGTGGATTCCCCTGAGCATCCGGCTGTTGAGTTTCAGGAGATCCCAGGGGTAGATGGCATCCTGCCAGTCGTCCGCAGGGATCGCGCGTATCGCATGCCCCGATGCGATCATGGCGGAGAGGGCGTCGGGGATCTCGTTTGTATGGAGGTATGAGAAGATATCGGGTGTAAATGAGTATATCCCGGTCGATACCGTGAACGTCGGGGCGCCTTCAGGTTTCTCGATGATATCGCGGACAGTGCCATCCCGTATCACCACGACACCGAAGTTTGAGGGACTCGGGTGTTCGGCAACGAGCATGGCGTTTCGCTCCTTCTTGATGCGGGCAACCGATTCGGCGTTTATGTAGTTGTCGCCCGGGAGGAGGAGGAAATCCTCGGTTATCTCGGATCTCGCTGCCCGGAGAGCGTCAGCGGTCCCGAGCTGGCGCTCCTGCACGACGACCTGGACCGGAGCGTTGAGTTTGTTGAGGTACCGGATGGCATGCTCTTTTCGGTATCCCACCACCACCACGATATCGCGGATAGCGTTCTCAAGAAGGGCATCGATGACGTACTCGATGATCGGCCGGTTCGCAACCGGGATCAGGGCTTTTGGCTTGCTCCGGGTGAGCGGCCGAAGTCGGCTTCCCTCCCCTGCTGCCAGTATGACTGCCTGCATCATATCACCTGATGATCGATCCTTCCTCGATGCACCCCTCCACGAGAGAGTGAGGGGCCACCCGTGTGTTGCTCCCTATGAGGCTTCCGACGTTGACCGAACAGTTGATACCGAAGAGGACGTTATCGCCGATGATCGCCCCGAACTTCCTCCTGCCGGTGCTCTTCCCGCAGACCTTCACCGGTGCGTTATCATGCCGGAGGTTTGCGACCTTGGTTCCGGCCCCGAAGTTGCATCCGCTCCCGATGATGCTATCGCCGACGTAGTTGAAGTGAGGGATATTTGTCGATGGCATGATGATGGAGTTTTTAATCTCGGTCGCGTGCCCGATATGGCAGTCATCGCCGATGGCAGTGGTGCCGCGGATGTAGGCGTGGGGGCCGATGATGCAGTTCTCGCCGATGACGCAGTGGCCCTCGATATACGTTCCGGCCCTGATCACGGTACCTTTACCGATACTCACGGTATCCGGGATGGTGCACCCGCCCTCGATGATCCCATGCTGCTCGTGAACTTTTGCGGAGATGAGTGCCTCGTTTGCGTCGAGGAGATCCCACGGTTGCCCGACGTCGAGCCAGTAGTCAAGCGTATACGAAGCGAGCGTCCCTTCCTCGATGTAGGATGCAAGTGCATCGGTCAGTTCGTACTCGCCCCGGCCGGATATCGGGATCCCCGCGAGGAGGTCGAATATTCCGGGGTCGAAGAGATACGCTCCCGCGTTGATGAGCGTGCTCTTCGGGTTCTCGGACTTCTCTTCAAGACCCATGATGCGGTCGCCCTCCACGGTCACAACACCGTAGTCCTGCGGGTGGTCGGTCTCGTGAATCCCCATACAGGGGGCATCCATCCGGCAGAGGTGCTCGATATCATCGCGCCTGAGAACCATGTCCCCGTTGAGGAGGAGGAACCGGTCATCCACGAGTCCCTTCGTCGCCCGAAGAGCATCTCCGGTCCCGAGCTGATGACGCTGGGTCACGTACGTGATATTCACGCCAAAGGCGCTCCCATTCTTGAAGTGGTTCCGGATTGCACGTTCAAAGTAGCCGACGACAAAGACAAAATCTGTGATCCCCGCATCACGGGCTGCGATGATGAGGTGTTCCATCATCGGTCGGTTGGCGATGGGAAGCATCACCTTTGGGCGCCGGGCGGTCAGGGGCCGCATCCGCTTCCCCTCTCCTGCTGCAAGTACTACACACTGCATGTTACTCTACTCCTCTGTTTGCTGCACGTCGTGCTCTCTCAAAGACGGTACTCCCTGCATCAAGCATCTCCTTTGCTTTTGCCGGCGTCCTCCCTTCCGCCGTGATCCGGATCTTGGGTTCGGTGCCGCTCGCCCGGATCAGGTACCAGCCGTCGTCATCATCAAACCGGATGCCGTGCGTCGGATCATCCGCCCCCATCGCTGCCATGATCTCGCGGGATGACGTGACACGGTAGGACTCCCGGAGGAGGGTGTACCGGGGCATCCGGTCCAGTTCTTCGGCGATCGACCATTCTGAGGCGATCTCGCAGAGCAGGGCCGCGGCGTAAACCCCGTCAGGGCAGTAGGAATGCGAGGGGAATATCCAGCTCCCAGATGCCTCCCCGCCGAAGTCTCCCCAGGTGAGGAGTTCTTCGGAGACGAAACTGTCGCCGACCGGCGTGCGATGGACCTCTGCGACCTCCTCGATCGCCATGGTGGCATCGACGGTGGTGACCACACGCTTGCAATCCAGGTATTTTGCAAAGAGCATGAGGAGATGGTCACCATCGATGTAGCGCCCCCGGTCATCAAACGCCATCATACGGTCGGCATCCCCATCGTGGATCACGGCGCACGCGGCCTCCCGTTTACGTACAAGATCACCTATATAGGGGAGGTTTGCCTCAAGCGGTTCGGATGGGCGGGCGAATCGGCCTGATGTATTGCAGTTCAGCTCGATGACGCTCGCCCCGGCCTCAACGAGGAGATCGGGGGTG